>Ga0334885_1000277_pt1 | contig 94032 bp, 78 predicted proteins | sample GraSluR1_MG_8_FD_207233 | JGI IMG/M metagenome (GOLD analysis project Ga0334885, IMG submission 207233) | Sludge microbial communities from methane-producing bioreactor in Wageningen University, Netherlands - Granular Sludge_31_05-R1 | ecosystem: Engineered > Bioreactor > Anaerobic >...
CTCCTCGCCTGCCGGTGGTTGGATTTGGCAATCAACCAACTCGCCCTTGGGCATCTGGTGGATAGCCGTCGCGCCAACTCGAATTGTTATAAATCGATACGACACGGTCTCCTTCGCGGGAATGACGGTGTGGTATTGGACGGAATGACGTTATGATCTTCGCAGGAATGGCGTCGGGATGTCATCGGTCCTTTGCATGAAAAGCACTGGAGACATGAAAAGCCACCGGAGGCACTCCTTTGCTGGACGAACCAAGAATCAATTCGAAGGCCTTGACTTCCGCCGCCCCGTTTTCGGATGGATCAGTTTGGCAGGTTCGATACGGGTGAATTTTCAACACCGATATTCAAACCCCGGCGAGATGCTCGCACATCTATGCCCTCAAAGGAGATGCCTTCACGCCATGCAAGAGATCGATTACCTTATGGAAAGCGCCGAGGAGGTGCTTCGGCTGGATGTAAAGACGGAAAGCACCGTTGTCGAGGGCCAGGCATTGTGGGCCGGGATCAGGCCGGGCATGAGCGTTGCCGACATCGGGTTCGGTTCGGGCAAGACATCCGCCATCCTTCACTCCCTGGTACAGCCCGGCGGGTCGGTGCTGGGAGTGGACGGTTCGGGGGAAAGGACCGCTTATGCAACCTCCCGGTACGGAGACCGTGGAATTCGATTCGTTTCCAGGGATATTCGGAACTCCCTCGATGACCTCGGCCGGTTTGACTTTGTGTGGGTAAGGTTCGTTCTCGAATATTATCGGGCCGAATGCATTGAAATCGTTCAAAGCATATCCCGGATCGTCAAGCCGGGGGGCATTCTCTGCCTGATCGACCTGGACCATAACAGCCTCAATCATTTCAGAATCCCTCAAAAGCTGGAGGCGACTCTGAACCGGATCATCGAAAGGCTTCAAAGCCGGCACAACTTCGACCCCTATGCCGGAAGAAAGCTGTACTCCTGCCTGTACGACCTCGGCTACCAGGACATCGACGTCTCGGTTTCGGCCCATCACCTGATATTCGGCGAATTGCAGAAAAAGGACGCGTTCAACTGGATGAAAAAGATCGAGGTGATTGTCAGCAGGATGAACGACCTCTTCGACGAGTACGACGACGGATTCGAGGGGTTTGTTCGGGAGTTCGAGGCGTTTTTTTCGGATCCGGGCCGGTTCACCTATACGCCCGTCATCTGCTGCCGCGGGCGAAGACCCGATTCGGGAATTCAGGGCTGAGCCTTTCCGTCGCCGCTCTTCAAACCTTCGAGGTAGCGGAAGAAGGCGTCGACGACGCTGCTGTCGAAGTGCTTTCCTCTTTGGGAGTCAATGATATCGAGAGCCTCCTGCACGGGCATGGGTCCCCTGTAGTGTCGCCTGGATGTCAGGGCCTCGAAAACGTCCGCAACGGCGATGATTCGAGCGCCAAGCGGGATTTCATCGCCCTTGAGTCCCAGCGGGTATCCCGTTCCGTCGACCTTTTCATGGTGAGATCCCGCGATCTCGGGCACCTCTTTGTAGAATCCGTCGAAATTCACCTGCTTGAGGATCTCCCGGGTTTTTTCGGCATGCGTTTCGATTTCGAAGCGTTCCTCGGCGGTGAGCACCCCGTTTTTCTTCAGTATGGAATCCCTTATCCCGATCTTGCCGTAATCGTGCAAAAGGGACGCCACCCGCACCATTTCACAGTAGTCCCTGGACATGCCCATCTCCCGGCAGATCCCCAACGCGTAGTCGGTGACCCTGGTGGAGTGCCCCGCCGTGAGGGGGTCCCGGGCATCGATACTTGCCGCGAGAGTCTGGAGCAGGGATTTGAACTGGCTGATCTTCGCTTCGATCAGCATGGCATTGTGCATGCTGATGCCGATTTCCTGGGTGACCCCCATGAGCAGGCTGATGTCTCTTTGCAGCAACGGTCTCTTGGTCGTCAGGTTATCTACCGCGAGCAGACCCAGGGATTCCCCTTCGTAGACGATGGGGCAGCAGATAAATGACCTGGACCCGATCTTTCTTGCGAATTCGACGCTTCGGGGAGACAGTTCACCGAGGATCTCATCCAGATCGTTGATCAGGAAAGGCTTCTGCTGCCGCACGCACACCACAAAAACCCCTTTCGAGTCATGCCTGTCCAGCCGAAAGCTCGACTCCTGGAACCGCCTTTCCTGATCCCTGCTGTACCCGTACCCTGTCTTATACTCCAGCCTGGTCCGGTCTTCGTTCACCAGCAGTATCATCCCCCTGTCGAAATCCAGGCGCTTGCTCAAACTCTCGATCACTCCGCTCAAGATCCCGTCCACCTCCATCTGCTTGCCAAGAGCCTGCCCCAGTTCACTGATGAATCGAGCATTATTGTAGTTGAAGTTGATTTGATCCAAAAGGTTTTCGTTGGATTCCCTCAAGTTGGACAGCGCGGCATTCATTTCCCTGAAATGGTGCCGGCTGGAATAGATGTCGATCAGCAGGACGAGAAGTACTCCGGCGAGCCCGTAAAACCCCAGTTCCACCGGATTCAGCGTCGGAAGAAGGACAGCCGAAAGGGCAGCCAGCATCAATGCCGCATAATTCCTGACCTGTCTCCAGAATGCCGAACGGGACTCCTGCCAGGACACGATGTACCGGCACACCTTTCCGCCCTTGAAAAGGCATTCGGGGTGCTCGATCACGGGCAGTCTGTACTTAAAAACCAGGGATACCGCATCGAGATATCCGAGCCGGTTCTCGCACTGATAGGCTTTTTCCTCGGCTCCTTCGACGGGGGTAGCCGTAATCTCGACGGAATTCCGCCCTATCCTGGAGGCTTCGACAAGGGAGGACCTGGTGAAATTGGGAGACGCTCTGCCGATAATCTGGTATGCGGTAGCCGGGTCCACGTGACTCAGAATGTACTGCCTCATCACCCCGATCGAATCGGGGGATGCCGCGAACCGGCCGGCTTCCCTGGCGATATTGGGATTTCCGGTAAGTGTGAGCAGCCTTTCATAAAAGAGATCCGCTTGTTCCTGGGTAAACCAGTGCCCCTCGTCTTCCACCTGGTAGAGTTCCATCCCGGCGTGACTCAACAGTTCGGCACTGTTTATATAGGGATAACGCTCCCGGATCAGCTTTAAATACGTGTTGAATATCCTGCTGTTGTAGAAATGCTGATCGTCCGAACCCGGTGAATTCATGTTCAGCTTTCCGCCGGCTGAGCAGACCCGTCACCGGGTTTCCGGCGTGAGCGGCTCACGAGAGATTCCATGTACTGAAAATACCGATCACTGTAGAGGGTGTTGAAAGCCCAGAGTCGATAGATTTTATCATAAGCCAGCGACTGGCTTTCAGCATAACGGACAGGATAAAGAAGAACGGGGACATTTTCGCTGCCGTAGCATTGCATCTTTCGTTTCGCCGAGAACAACGCGGGGAGAAGTTCCCGGGCGGGAAAGTCTTCGCCGTCCAGCACGATGACGTGCATGCAGTTGGTCAGGTTCGACAGGTTGAGGCCAATGTCCGATGCGGTCATCAGAACAACCGCCCTGAGCCTGCCCGCCTTCCTGACGGACAGCACCTTCCGCATCCTCGTAAACCCCGCCCTTCGGTACTCCGCAGTCAACGTATCCACATTCAGCATATCCGGCTTCAGATCCAGCGCGTGGAACAGCAGGGCGGTTTCACTTCCGAAGCAGCTCTCCAGCTCGATCAGATCCCTCCCGGAGCTTTCGGCGACCTCGATTTCCGGCTCCATATCCGGGTTGTCCCAGCTTTCCGGTGACGCATCATCAGGGAGGTGAAAATAAGCGAACGGGCTGACGGATGCCCCTTCAGGGTCGTCCAGGTGCCTGGCGAATCCGCCGAACACCCGGTCGGGAAACCTGTTCTCGGGCCTGAAATAGGAGACGATAAAGTGCATATGAGTCGAATAAAGACGGGCAAAGTCATTGACGTAGCGGCCTATCTGTTCGAGCACCACGATTCCCGACTTCCTGAATCCTGAACCCGTCGCCGCATGATGATGAAAAAGCCACGTATTTTCGTGGAATCGAACCATGGATATGTGCCCGGATATCCTCCCTTTTTCCTGGTATATAAAATGCCTGGCAATCTCGGGGCTCTCGATGTAAAGCTTCTCATACGTCCTTTTCAGTCTTTCCTTCTTGTCATGGATCAATGCATACTTCTTGGGATAAAAGAACCCGGTTTCAAAAAAGAACCTCCACAGTTGATCCATATCGACCCGGTTGCATACGAAAGATCTCTCATCCGCCAGACGATGCAGTACGCTTGAAAGCCTCACCTGGTCCTTCATGTCCATATCCAGGACCGCGACTCCACACTTTACGTAACGGCCGTCTTCGCACTGCTCCACCGGATTTCTGTACACGACCTGGGCCTTGCACCTGACCCTGCAGCCGCTTGCAATCTCGATTTCCGCCTCGGGCAGGATAAGACCCGTCATCAACAGCGAATGACCATAGTATTCGACGGCGGAAAACCCTGAGCCGGAGATGTCGTCGAGTTCCAGGCTGACAAAACCGGCCGTAAGGGGATGCCTGAAAATGAGCGAAGGGGAAGGAACGACTTTGTGCCTCCTGCTGCGGAATTCTTTGGGCCTGAACCTGTGGATCCTGTCCTTGACGGGCCTGAGCGCAAAGGCTCTCGCATGCTGTCCGTGACCCTGCCGAATAATTTCACATTCACCCGAGAACACAATGCCTTGTGCACTTCGAAACAGCACGGTCACCGCGACATCCGGATTGACCCAGAGGAACGACTGAGGCGGTTCGGCGACAACCTCGATGCGGAATGACACCCCGCTGTACTCGACAAGAACCCCTTTAAAAACCACGCCTTCCTGGATCAGTTCCGCGTCTATATCTCTGCAGCGGTGTCTTTCCACGCTTCGAAGGCTGATCCTGTAACCTTCCCCCGGAAGAATGAAGCTCATGCAGCCTTGGGCTTCCGACTTCACAGGTTGAGGTATGACCAGGATGACGTCGCATCCGTCGGCAAAAAGCAAATGCGCGAACTCGTAAGACAGGTCGTCGAGGGCGCCTTCACTCTTGCCAATCAGGATGCAATCCAGCCTCTCGCCCATACAGGGTCGAGGTCTCGCCTGTACGGAAAGGATCGAATGGTATTTCTTGTGCCGGAAATTGAGGAGAATGCTCTCGTCCTGGAAGTGCACGTAATTGAGTGCGTTGATCAGATCCTTCCTGGTTATCTTCTTATGCGATTCAATCCCTTCTTGCAGCCTTCGGTTTTGAAACAAGGTGAAGGCCCTGCGCAAGGCCGTTTCCTGCTGGATATCTCGATCGGAGCAACCTGGAAGTGCAGTCGGAATCAACGTGGCAGGGAGCGGGGATGAGCGGGGCATGGAAGATTCAAGCGAACCCGCGGCCGCATCGACATAATGCCGAGCGGGCATCCGGCCCCCGAAATCATCGGGCGGGCGGCATCGAGGCGGTTCATTTGCCGGCTTTCCCTTTGCCAGAAGGGTCTCGACCAGCCGGGAGCAGATCGAAGAACTGTCTTCTCCCGCAGTGACTGTTCCCGAGGGCAGCAAGCCGGGGCTGGTCAGGTATTCGATCAGGATATTCCCCAGTGGATAAGGGGTTCCGCGGCAGTTGCCGGTCAGATCGAGAAGCACCTCTCCGCCGGACTTGAAGACGATCCCCTGAAACAGAACCCGCTCGAACCCTTCCGTACTCGCGGCGGAAATGAGCCTGCGAAGATCGCTGCATTTCTCTTTCAGCCGGACGAAAAGGTTCCGCGCGTCATCATCGCTGAAAGAACAGTGATCCCGAAACTGCGACTCCTCCAGGTGCGGATCGGCATCGCCGAATTCGATCAGGTAAACACAGTGAGGAGTAACAACCAGGACATCGGCCTTCAAGACATGGGTGCCTTCGGCATCCTGGAATGCGATGTCCGGAATGACCAGGTACTCCGAGTCGAGGTTCAGGAATCGCTCCCCGGAACGGACTGCGGATGCCGACGGCAGGTTGTCCAGCAGAAACTGAACAAGCCTGCGCCTGTTTCTGCTCTGCGGCAGATCACCCCCTGGGGGCAGCATCAGTTTCGCCATGGCGATCCCTTCGGCTATGGTGATCGATCCCCTGTACGGCACATCCGGTCAATCGGCCGAATATCCTGCATCATATCTCACCCCCTTCAAACACCGGCATATACCTCGTTTCCCGGCGGGATCCGACCCGGCATCGAAGATAAAGCTGGAAAAGACCCGGTCGGCAAGGACTCGTCATCCGCCCGAAGTTCTCAACCGTGCCGTCCAGGTGCTCCGCCTTCGGAAACAAAGACCACCCGTCCGTATCCGCGCCGCCCGGAACTGCACAAGACTATCCCTCCAAAAGGCAATCCTTCCGGTCTGCCCTCCACGATATAAACATACCCCGCCCGACTAGAAAGTCGTCCTTTTCACCAAACGGCATGGTCAGACAAAACAATGATGTCATAAGAATTGAGAATCCGGTGTGTTAATAATCCACTGAATGAAAGGAAAAATCAAATAAAATTCCAAAACCGCCTGATCCGGGACCTTCATTTCGACTGTTGCTCGCAATCCCGTTGCATCGAAAACATGTTCCAACTTTCTCCTCCCGCATCCCCATCGTTTATGGTTCATCCCCAAACGCATACCCGAACAGTTGTCGCACAAAGCTGGAATACACCTGGAACATCGTCATTCTCGCAACAACCTCATTCGGCATCTACAACGACAGGGGCAGAGACAACGCAATGGATTGCGTGTCGATGTCTGTCCTGGCGGCGGTTTATACCCCGAGATCCTCCTCGTATGCGCCCATCAATGCCCCATGGGTTTGCGGCGGTATCTCGCAGGGGCATTTCTTCCTGTGGGGGGGATCCCGATAGGGGCGGTTTACGAACCGCCCCTGCAATCATCCGTGATGACAGGGATTTCATGCAAATGATTCGGCGCACCACCCATTCTTCCCGATCTTTTCTTCAACAGCGACCCGGGGATCGGACAGGGAGGCTGTTCACCGGCCCGGCTGTCGATTCACCGGGCATTCGCCGCCTGTCGGAAAGGGAATATTTTTCGAGAACCCATCGAGGCGTGACTATCCAGCCTTGCCAGACGTGGGTTCTGCTGTTTCCTGCCATGACTGCGGACTGCAGGTTCGCCTCCGGTTGCTTCCCACCCCGTCTCGCTGCGACGCAGCTGCCTTCGGCTGCCGGATGAGCCTCGTTTATCGTCGGGCGGCCGCGGGTCAGTGCAACACAAGCCGACTTGAAATATAAACGAGGCGTCTTATAGTACTTCCATTGTCGTTTTCAATGCAGCGAAACGGACCATCCGGAAGTGTACCGTACTGGAGTGTGATCGGTTTGGCTGTATGAGGTGAGCACGGTTTACCCGAATGGGGAAGAAACCGTCCTCTCCTGTTTCCGTACCGGAGGTTTCCATGAAATGGTTCTGGATTCTGTCGGGCAGCGTTTTGCTTGTGGCTGCTGCCGCGGTTCTCTTTATCCGTTCGGGCAGCTACAATGTTGCGGCGAATGTGCCACACTGGAGTACAACCTACATTGTTCTCGAACAGGTCCGTGAACGTTCCATTATGAATCACGGTAAGGGGATCGAGGTCCCCGCCCTGGACGGACCGGACATGCTGAAAGCGGGAGTGCAGGTTTACCACGAGGCATGCAGGCTGTGCCACGGAGCGCCCGGATATCCCAGCGCCCCCTTTGCCCTGGGGCTCTATCCCAGTCCTCCCTATTTCCCTTCCGGCCATTCGCAAAGGAAAAGAACTGATGGCGAGACATTCTGGGTGGTGAAGAACGGTATAAAGATGACGGGAATGCCCGCCTTCGGAGCCGGCTACGAGGACGGCGAACTCTGGGGAACGGTGATCGCCTTCAAACGCCTGCCCGGGATGAGCAGGGATCAATATGATGTCATCGCCGTTATCACAGAACCCGGAGAAAGATCCGCCGATGCCCGTCCCCGCAGAGGCTTCCTGGACCTCAACTGAGAATGCCCCGGGGGAGACCGTTTATTCGCCGTCTCCTTCTCCAAGCCTCCCCATTCCCCCGGCATCCCCCGGGAATCCGGCCTGTCGCTGGGTTGGATCCTCTCGAGTCACAGAGCCACACGTCCATCATGGCACCTGTTGCTAAAACCCATTGACTATGCTAATAAACCTGCTGTCCCGGTGGACGATGTCCGCTCGCCGGCAGCCCGGGCCGTGCCGCAGGCTATTGCGGGGTCATCGATCATGGAGAAAAGAGAAGCATATGGAATGGAAATATTCGCCCAAGAGCATTGAAAAGAAATGGCAGGGATACTGGGAAAGGGAAAGACTTTTTGAAGTCAGGGAAGATTCAGGCCGGGAAAAGTATTACCTCCTCGAAATGTTCCCGTATCCCTCCGGGCGGATCCATATGGGCCATGTGCGCAATTATTCCATCGGCGACGTTGTGGCCCGCCACCTGCGCATGCGGGGCCTCAACGTACTGCATCCCATGGGCTGGGACGCCTTCGGCATGCCCGCCGAAAATGCGGCCATCAAGGCAAAGACTCACCCTGCCAAATGGACATACGACAATATCGACTACATGCGAAGCCAGTTGAAGAAGCTTGGATTCTCCTACGACTGGTCCCGTGAATTCGCCACCTGCGACGTTTCCTACTACCGATGGGAACAGCTCTTCTTTCTCCTGATGTACAGGAAAGGACTGGCCTACAAGCGCAGCGCCTATGTCAACTGGTGCAATACCTGCCAGACGGTCCTCGCCAATGAACAGGTGGAAGGTGGAGCCTGCTGGCGCTGCGATCAACCGGTGATTCAGAAACAGATGGAGCAGTGGTTCTTCAAGATTACGGGTTACGCCGAAGAACTCCTTGATTATACATATAAACTCCCGGGCTGGCCCGAACGGGTACTCACCATGCAGCAGAACTGGATCGGCAAGAGCTTCGGGAGCAGGCTGGTCTTTCCACTCGAATCGGGCGACGGAGAGATCACGGTATTTACGACCCGGGCCGATACGCTCTTCGGAGCCACTTTCATGAGCATCGCGCCGGAACACCCGCTGGTGACGAAGCTGTGCGGAGGCAAACCCCAGGAATCCGATGTGCTTCAATTCATTGAACGGGCCAAGCAGGCCAAGCGCAGTGACCGGGAAGCGGACCTGCTCGAAAAGGAAGGCATCTTTACGGGCAGCCACTGCATCAACCCCGTCACCGGTCTGAAGATACCTGTCTATGTGGCCAATTTTGTGTTGATGGAATACGGTACCGGCGCGGTCATGGCCGTACCCGCCCACGATCAGCGGGATTTCGAGTTTGCCGGAAAATACGGCCTTCCTGTAAAGGTGGTGATCCAGCCCGTCGATGCCGTGGATCCCCCGAAGGCGGAAGAACTCACCGACGCGTTCGAAGAAGACGGTGTTCTCGTGAATTCGGATGCCTTCAGTGGAATGACTTCGGGTGAGGCCCGGGACGCCATCACGGCCTTTCTGGCCGAAAAGGGACTGGGGGAAACGACGGTACAATACCGCCTGCGCGACTGGGGAATATCGAGGCAGCGCTACTGGGGTGCCCCCATCCCCATCATATACTGTGACCGCTGCGGCACCGTTCCCGTGCCCGAGAAGGACCTGCCCGTGGTTCTTCCGACCGATGTCGCTCTTCTTGCCAGTGGAGCCTCCCCTCTTCCCGTGCACGAACCCTTCGTCAACACCGTCTGTCCCGAGTGCGGCGGTCCGGGCCGGCGGGAAACGGACACCATGGATACCTTCGTGGAATCGTCCTGGTATTTCGCCCGCTTCGCCTGTCCCGGGCACGACACCGGTCCGCTGGATTTGAGCAGGGTCGGGTACTGGATGCCCGTGGACCAGTACATCGGAGGCATCGAACACGCCGTGCTTCATCTTCTTTATTCCCGCTTCTTCGTCAAGGTACTCAGGGACATGGGTTACCTCGACGTGGACGAGCCGTTCCTCAACCTTCTCACCCAGGGCATGGTCATCAAGGATGGAGCCAAGATGAGCAAGTCCAAGGGCAACGTGGTGGATCCCGACGAAATGATCGAGGCTTATGGAGCCGACACGGTGCGCCTCTTCTGCCTCTTCGCCTCCCCTCCCGAAAAGGACCTGGAATGGAGCGAACAGGGGGTCGAAGGATCCTTCCGATTCTTGTCCAGGATGTGGCGACTGGTCGCCGAAAACCGGGAAAAACTCCTTGAAGCGGTGAAGTACGACGGAGAAAGACGTCTTCCCACCCATCTTCTGGATCTTCACCGCAAGACCCACCAGACGATCAAGAAAGTCACCGACGACATCGGGGAACGTTTTCATTTCAATACGGCCATTGCAGCGGTCATGGAACTCGTCAACCACATGTACCAGATCCTTGAGTCCCCGCCCGGGGACGATGAACTCTGGCCCGTATTCAGGGAGGCCGTCGAAAGCATGATATTGCTTGTATCCCCCATCGTTCCGCACATCGCCGAAGAACTCTGGCACTCCATGGGATACACGGAAAGCGTTCTCCTGCAGCCCTGGCCGAAATGGCGGTCGGAAGCGCTGCAGTCCGAAGAGGTGCTTATCGTCGTGCAGGTGAACGGCAGGCTGAGAAGCAGGATTACCGTGCCCGCCGATGCTTCGGCCGACCAGGTACAGCGGACCGCTCTCGAGGACCCGCGCATTCGGGAATTCATCTCGGGGAAGACGCCTCGCAAGGTGGTTGTCGTTCCGAACAGACTGGTAAACGTCGTGGTTTGATTGAAACGGCGAATGCCCGGGAACCCGATGGACTGGGATCTTCCCTTAACCCGTTACCGGCAGCAGGGCAGAAAGAGGCTGAGACACCCTCCATGAAAACCGGATTCATTGCCTTAACGGCGTTCGTTTTGCTCGTAACGGGCGGATGCGGTTATCACTTCACCGGTGAAGGACCCGGGCCGCGTCCCGGACTGAAGAGGATATCCATTCCCGTTTTCAAGAACAATACCAGTGAACCGGAACTGGGAGCCATCCTGGCGGGGGCACTGCGCAGGGAGTTCATGAAACGCGGCAACATGCAGTTGGTATCTTCAGAAGAAGCCGAAGCCGTATTCTGGGGAACGGTAACCAATATCTACGCCACCCCGGTGGCTCACCGCGAACTTCCCATCACCTATGGAAAGCAGCTGGCCGTCGAAACCAGGCTCTACGTGGTTCTGGACATACGCTGTGTCGACCCGGGCACGGGGAAGGTGCTTTGGCAGGACCCCAGCTTTACCTACTTCAGAGTCTATCAGCAGGTTCCCGACCCAGACAACCCGAGCACCATCGTCAGCTTCGACAACCGCCGCCAGGCCCTCGAGGTGATATCGAGGGAAATGGCCGTCCGTATTCACGACCGGTTTCTCAGCAACTTCTGACCATGACGTCCCATGATTTCTCAAAACACCTGGAAACGACTCCCCCCGCTCAGGTCTATCTCTTCATAGGGGATTCGAGCCCTCTCATGGAGGAGGCCTGGCAAAAACTGGTCGAGAAAATCGTGCCCGCCGGCGCTCGACGATTCAACGGCGAACGCGTATCGGCGAAAGATTTTTCCGCTTCGGACATGGCGGCTCGACTGAGCACCCTCCCGATGTTCGGATCCAGACAGCTGCTCATGGTCAAGGACTTCGAAGCCTGGCCCAAGGATCAGAAGAATATCCTGCTTCGGTATCTTTCAGCACCCTCCCCCACCGCGTGCCTTGTCCTCACCACGTCCGCAAAGAAGGGAATGGAGAACATCGTCTCAGCCGTGGAAGCCACGGGCCGTGTATTTCAGTTTCGTCCTCCGTCCGGGAGGGATCTTCTCCGGTGGCTTCAGGACAGGGCAAAACGACTGGGAAAGACACTCGATGCGCGGGCGGCCCATTTCCTCGCCGAACATGCCGGGCCGGATCTTTTCGGTCTCGAGAGCGAACTGGATAAGCTTGTGGATTACACCGGAAAAAGCGAGACGATTCGGGTGGAGGATGTACGGCAGTCGGTGAGCTGCCGGCGCACATTCTCGATCTTCGAACTTCTCGGCTATGTGGGCAGGCACCAAACCAGGCAGGCCGTCGAATCGCTCAGAAGCCTCCTGCTGGCCGGCGAGGCCCCCCTGGGCATCCTCGCCCTGCTCACCAGGCAGGTACGTCACCTGTGGCAGGTCAAAGACGCTCTCGAAGCCGGCATTCCCGCTTTACAGATCTCCAGGCAGTTGAATCTTCCCCAGTTCGTCGTGAACACCTGTGCACAGCAGGCTCCCCTGATCTCGACGGCAAGGCTGGCCGGAATGCATCATGCAATACGTGAGGCGGATGTGGCGATGAAGAGCACCAGATCCTCACCGGAACTGGTGCTCGAGATGCTCGTCCTGGAACTGTGCACCGAGAGGGACAGACCCGGCGGGTTCTGAGGAAACAAAACGCCCCCGGGAGCGGAACCCCGGGGGCAGGATGGATCTCCAAAAGCGCGTCAAGTTAGGATGCGAGCGCGTTTACCTTGCGGGAAAGCCTGGAAATCTTCCGTGAGGCATTGTTCTTGTGAATCACGCCCTTGGCGGCGGTCTTGTCGATGACCGCTATGGCTTCCTTCAGTTTTTCGAGAGCGAGTTCCCGGGAATTGGATGCCAGCGCTTCCTGAACACTCTTGATCACATTCTTCATACGGGTTTTGCGCGCACGATTGCGAATACGGCGCTCCTCGCTCTGCCTGGCCCGTTTAATGGCTGATTTATGGTTCGCCAAGTTAAGATCTCCTCTTCATGTGCTTTAAGGTCTCGATTCCCTTCCCTCACGGACGATCATCCCGCGTCCGAAGCGTTCAAACAGACTTGATAATATACCTCTGCCGTCCCACATGTGTCAAGCCGGATTTGGCGGCCGGAACAAAGGCGGGGATCCGCACGGGAGATTTCTAATTGTTGACTTCAAGGATTTCGATGCTCCTGATGCCTTTTGGAGTCTGGACCCTGACTTCTTCGCCCTCTTCCTTGCCGATCAGGGCCTTTCCCAGAGGAGCGGTTACGGAGATAGTCCCCGCCAGCACATCCGCCTCGTAGGGTCCGACGAGGGTGTAGCTTGTGACTTCTCCCGTCTCCGCATCCTCCACCACGACCCTTGAACCAAAGATCACCTTACCGTTGTCTGAATCGGACGGTTCTATAATCTCGCATTGCGCCAGTTTCTGGGATATATCCTGAATGCGCCCTTCGATCATCGCCTGCTTTTCCTTCGCCGCTTCATACTCGGCATTCTCGGAAATGTCCCCGTGAGCGCGCGCCTCCTCGATCGCCTTGATGACCGAAGGCCTTTCTTCCTTCTGAAGCCTCTGCAACTCGTTTTTCAGTCGTTCGTAACCTTCCCTGGTGATCGGAACTCTTCGCATGAACTTCCCCCTTCCTCGAATCATTGCGCATTCATTTAATAATATTATCCTTTTCTGTCAAGTTTGAACCGTAGCATCGAACCGCTTTTGCGTCACGGCGGTGCCCGTCCGGGAAGCTTTGCCTCCTGCGGAGATTTTGTCTGAATCCGCTGAATTCATTGGCGGTATCCTTTCGTCTCGTGCTAGATTATGCTCCAAAATCGGCGGGATTTTCTTTCTTCAAGAAACGATGGGGATCTTCCATGTCCTTCAAAAGAAAAGACCTTCTGGGAATACGTGATCTTGAAGTCGATGAAATCGAACACATCCTCGAAATGGCGGCGTCTCTCAAGGAAATCAACACGAGGACGATCAAGAAAGTACCCACCTTGAGGGGCAAGACCGTTATCCACCTGTTTTACGAACCGAGCACGCGTACGAGGACATCCTTCGACATTGCGGCCAAACGGTTGAGTGCCGACACATACAGCATCACTGCATCGGCCAGTTCCCTCGTGAAAGGGGAAACCCTGCTCGATACCCTGAAGAACCTCGAAGCGATGAAACCCGACATTTTCGTCATCCGGCACACCGCCTCGGGTACTCCGCACCGCATGGCCAGGCATACCAGCGCCTCGGTGATCAATGCCGGAGACGGTATGCACGAGCATCCTTCTCAGGCGCTCCTGGATATGATGACGATCCTCGAACACAAGAAACGCCTCGAGGGACTCAACGTGCTCATCGTGGGTGACATCACTCACAGCCGGGTCGCCCGCTCCAATATCTGGGGACTAGGCAAGATGGGGGCAAAGGTGATCCTCTGCGGGCCGAAGACTCTCATCCCGCCGGAGATCGAAAGCCTTGGAGTCCAGGTATGCTATCGTGTGGAAGAGGCCATCGCCGACGCTGACGTGATCATGGTGCTCCGCCTTCAGAAGGAACGCCAGCAGCAGATGCTCCTGCCTTCCCTGCGCGAGTATTCCATCTATTACGGCATCAACCGCGAGAGGCTCGGCAAGGCAAAACAGGACGTGCTGATCATGCATCCCGGACCGATGAACAGAGGTGTGGAAATCAGCCCCGACGTGGCGGACGGACCTCACTCGGTCATTTTGGACCAGGTGACGAACGGAGTCGCCGTCCGCATGGCTCTGCTCTATCTCCTGGGGCAGAAGTAAGCAATCCGTCTTCCTGCTGAAATCCGTTTCGGTCAAGACCGGAGGTCGGGCGGTGAGCCGACGTCTTCCGGCCTGGTTTCAAGGAGCCTGTCTTATGGTGAATGGAGAACAACACGAAGGCAACTGGATTCTTCGAAACGGAAGAGTCCTGGATCCTGAACGCGGCCTCGACAAGGTTTGTGACGTTCTCGTCCTGGGCGGCCGCCTCGTGGATATCAGCCCGCATTTCGACCTTCCGTCCGACCGGCTGTCCGAAATCAAGGAAATCGATGCAGCCGGCAAGTGGGTTGTGCCGGCATTTGTGGACATGCACGTCCACCTGAGAGAACCGGGGGAAGAATACAAGGAAACCATCGAAACGGGAACACGGGCCGCGGTTGCGGGAGGCTACGCCGCCGTAGCCTGCATGCCCAACACTCGACCCGTCAACGACTGTGCAGCGGTGACCGAATTCATCCTCGATCGAGCGCGCACTCGAGGCTCCTGCCATGTCTGTCCCGTGGGAGCCATCACCAGCGGGCTGAAGGGAGAAAACCTTTCGGAATTCGGAGAACTGCGGGATTCCGGTGCCGTCGCCGTATCCGACGACGGTCGTCCGGTCATGTCCAGCATGATGATGCGCAGAGCACTCGAATATGCAAAAACCTTCGGGCTCCTGGTCATCAGTCATGCAGAAGACCTGGCACTCTCGGCAGGCGGACTCATGAACGAAGGGCCGATCTCCACCCTGCTCGGACTGCGGGGAATACCCGCGGCAGCGGAGGAAATCATGATCGCCCGGGACCTGATCCTTGCTGAAACGACAGGGAGCAGGCTGCATGTCGCTCACGTCAGCACCGAAGGCTCCGTCCGGCTGATCCGCGAAGCCAGGAAGCGGGGAATACCCGTGACGGCCGAAACGGCTCCACACTATTTTACCCTCACCGACGACCTGCTCATGACCTTCGACACGGTGTACAAGGTGAACCCTCCCATAAGAACTTCCAGAGACGTACAGGCAATCAGGGAAGGACTGGCGGATGGCACCATCGACGCCATTGCCACAGACCATGCACCCCACAGTGCCGTCGAGAAGGATACGGAATTCGAGTATGCGGCAAACGGGATCATCGGCCTTGAATCCGCTCTCCCCTTGATTCTCGCCCTGGTACGTGAAGGAATCCTGTCTCCCCTGGACGCCATGGCCAAGGTATCCTGCAACCCCTCGCGCATCCTGGGCGTGCCTGTCGGGCGCTTTCGAACGGGCGCCGCGGCTTGCGTGACCGTCGTAGACCCCGATATATCCTATGTATTGGATGCTGATTCATTCTTTTCGAAAAGCCGCAACTGCCCTTTCCACGGGCACACCATGCAGGGTCAGGTTGTGATGACTTTTGTTGATGGAAAACCCGCTTTTTCCCGAATATAGAGTTGTGAGCCGTCGGCCTTTTGATCCGACAGGAAACACTCGGTCGAGACAAGCGACAAGAACGATCCGATGCGGTTCCTTTATGCTCCCTGACGTTCATTCCCCTGCAACCGGACCTTGCGAAGAAGAATGAATTCCTGCCAGGCAAACCCCGGGAAAATTCTGATCGTCGACGACGAAAAGAGCATGCGTGAGTTCCTGGAGATCATGCTGCTCAAGGACGGCTACCAGGTACACACGGCAGACAGCGGCAAGAGTGCCCTGGAAGCCATCCAGCGGAACAGCTTCGATATGCTCATCACGGATATCCGCATGAAGCCCGTCAACGGCCTGGACGTACTCAAACAGTGCAAGGCGGTCTCTCCGGGCACGGTGGTCATCATCATCTCCGCTTATGCCAGCACCGAAACAGCCGTGGCTGCAATGAAGGAAGGAGCATACGACTACCTTCCCAAGCCCTTCAAGGTCGATGAAATACGTTCGGTCATCGAGGGGGCTTTCAGGAACAGGGGAGAAGAGAAAGTCACGAATCCGCAGGAAGGGCCCTTCTACTTCGGATGCCTCATCGGAGAAAGCCCGGCCATGCGAAGAGTTTACGAACTCATTCAGCGGGTGGCGGCCACCAACAGCAACGTGCTGATCACGGGTGAAAGCGGCACGGGAAAGGAGCTTGTGGCAAAGGCCATTCACCGCCAGAGCCCCCGGAACGGGGAACCTTTTGTGGTGGTGAACTGTGCCGGGGTCCCGGAATCACTTATCGAAAGCGAATTGTTCGGATACAAGAAGGGTGCTTTCACGGGAGCTGCAACCACGCGCAAGGGCATGGTGGAAACGGCCCAGGGCGGGACCCTCTTTCTGGACGAGATCGGCGAACTGTCCATGGCCCTCCAGGTCAAACTACTGCGCCTGGTCCAGGAGAAAACCATCCGGATGATCGGGGGAACCGAGGATATCTCCGTCGATGTGAGGATCATCTCCGCCACCAACCGGGACCTCGAAGAGATGGTCATCGAAAACAGGTTCCGCGAAGACCTCTACTACCGGTTGAATGTCCTCCCCATCCGGATCCCTCCACTCAGGGAAAGGCCCATGGACATCCAGATCCTTGCTCAGCACTTCCTTTCCAGGTTCAGCAGGGAATTCGGCAAGGACATCCACAAGATCTCGTCCTATGCCATGGACATCCTGAAAGACTATGACTTTCCGGGAAATGTCCGGGAACTGGAACACATCATCGAAAGAGGCGTTGCACTCGAATCTTCGAGCATCATTCTGCCGGACAGCCTGACCCTCTCCACGTACAAGCGATCTCGAAACGATCCCCCCCCATGCACCGCAATGAACCTGCCGCCCGAAGGCATCGACCTGGATCGCTACCTGATGGAAATAGAAAGGAAGATGCTTCACCAGGCCCTGCAGGCGACTCGGGGCATAAAGCACAAGGCCGCGGAATTGCTGGGTATCACCTTCAGATCGTTTCGATATCGCCTGATCAAGTACGGAATGGAATCGGGGGAAGAGTAGTTCCGTTCCCTTTGACGAGTCGGAATGCCCTCGAGATTCCCCATCCAGGCTTTCGGCGGCACAGCCGCCGGTTTCCCGTTTCCCGGGCCGGGTTTTTCCCGTGTCCTTCTCCCCCGAACTTCCCGTTCCGTTCCTCGATCGGCGGTCTTGCATGCCTAGGCGAATATCGCCAGGACAGCGCTGTAGGTAAACGCCGATCCCAGGGTAAAGACAGACACGCTGGTGGCTGCCAGTTCAGGGTCTCCACCCAGCTCGATGGCCATCACGTAGGTGATGGTGGCAGGAGGAGACGCAAGAAGGATGACTGCCGGGAGGATCAACGGATCGGGAACATGGGCGGCGGTCATGAGCACATACCCGGCCAGGGGCAGGAAGGCGAGCTTGAGGACGCCGATGCCGACGATTTCCTTTGCCACCAGGTGAAAGGACCCGAAGGAAAGACCTGCCCCGATGAGCAGCAGCGCCGTCGGGAAAGCCATGCCCGACAGGATTTCGAGGCCCTTCTTCACCGGCGGCGGCAGGTTAAAGCCCAGTGCGGAATAGATGATGCCTGCCGCAACGGTCGGAATGATGGGATTTTGAATCACCTGTCGGACGAAGGTCCATCCGTGCTCTTTCGGGCTGGATCCTCGTCCGAAGGTCACAAGAGCCCACACGGCGAGCAGGTTCTGGCCCACCATGAGAAAGCTGCTCATGATGGCCATCCTGGCAAAGTGGCCTTCCCCCAGCGCGAAATAGGCGACGGCATAAGCCATGTAACCGATGTTGCCGTGGAAGCTGCTTTGAAGAAACGTCGCCCGCCGGCCATCGGGTATGCCGAGGATCCTGATGCAGAAAAGGCTGGCAAACAAGACCAGGCCCAGTGCGCCGAGAGTGCACAGCACCGCCGTCAGATCGAAGTTCTCTTTGAAGGGAGCCTGAACGATTTCGTTCAACAGCATGGCGGGAATAGCCACATTGAACACGATCTGGTTCGCCGTTCTCGCGAACGCCGCATCGATGGTCTTTCTCCTCTTCAAGAAATAGCCCAGAATGATGATGCTGAAGATCGGAAGGATCGTGTTCACGAGGACGTGGAACATAGTGGACCCCGATGGATGGGTGCCTGGTGACGGTAAGGCGCGAAGATCGGGCCAGTACTTAACAAGTATGGGTGGAAAATATCCGGACGACTCGATCCGGCAGGACGGCCGGAGCACCTCCGGCCATCGAGGCACAGCGCGGCGGCATGCGGCTTCGATGAATTAGCTTGACCTTTGCGCAGAGTTCTAATACACGGAACCTTTGTAAAAATAAAGAGGAAAACGGAGAGACAAGATGGTTAAGAAGAGCATGGACGACGACCAGATGATGGAAGAATTCGATGACGAAGGGAGCCTCGAATTCGACCAGGGAGATGAACTCGATTTTACGGGCGAAGATGAACTGCTGATCGAGGAAGGCGAAGAGGAGGAGGATCTCATTCCTTCCGTTCTGTACAAGGGGGTTTCCAGGCCCAAGACAGAGGACGACTGGCGGCAGCTGCTTCTCGAGGCCGGCAGAGAAGGAGTGCCCACCTACCAGATGGGAGACACTTACAGGGAAGGCGACCTCCTGGTTCATCCCGTTTTCGGCCTCGGTGTCGTGAGCAAGGTCATCTCCCCTCGCAAGATGGAAATCGTCTTCGAATCCAGCAAGAAACTGCTCGCCATGAGCATCACCCCTCCTGCATAGTGCACAGGCGGGGCATGGCGGAGGCTGTGCGGCTTATGGACCGATGCGTTCAGATCATACCCGATTCGAGGGCCGGCACGAGGGAGGCCTGCACCTGTTCCAGGAGAAAGGGATATACCTCGGCAGTGCCGCCGACGATGTGACCGTTGTAAAGGAATTCCTGCTTTCCCCAGAAGTCACTCACAAGGCCTCCGGCTTCCCTGGTAAGCAGGCCGCCCGCGGCGATGTCCCATGCCTTGAGTCCCACTTCCCAGAACCCGTCCACTCGGCCGGCGGCCAGGTATGCGAGGTCCAGTGCGGCCGATCCTGCCCTCCTTATTCCACTCACCTCCTGGAATATACTCCTGAAGCTGTTCAGGTACGGTTCCAGGACACCTCTTGATCGAAAGGGAAAACCCGTCGCCACAAGGGCTTCGTTGAGTCGAACAGTATTCCTCACCCGGATGCGCCTCCCGTTGAGAAAGGCGCCCTCTCCCCGCACCGCGTGGAAAAGCTCCCCTCTCACCGGATCCAGCACAAGCCCGAGCACGGGTTCCCTGTCCAGGCAAACGGCAATGGACACCGCGACAAACGGAAACCCGTGAATAAAGTTCGTCGTACCGTCAATGGGATCGATCACCCAGGTGTACCCATCCTGAAGCCCGTCGTTGGCCGTCTCCTCGGACATGATGTGATGGCCGGGAAATCGCCTGCGGATTCCGTTCATAATCAGGGTTTCGCAGTTCCTGTCGATCTGGGTGACATAATCGGACGGCCCCTTGCTGTATACATGGGCGGAACCTACCGTACCCAGGTGCTCCCGGATCATGTCCCCCGCCCGTGCGATGACCTCCCTGGCCACCTCCTCGATATCATGGATCATTTGTATGCCTCGGTTCTTTGTTGAAGACACGCAGCGATGCTTCTGTTAAGCAAGAGATAACAGATCGCCTTTCGCGTTGCACGCGGAAAGAAAAAACAAGGGCAAAGGAGACGAACTCCGGCATGCGCATCGACGTGCACACCCACATATTCCCTCCTGTCGTAGCGGCGGCAAGGGAGCGTTTTTTCCCGAACGAACCGGCGTTCAGGACGCTCTATGATTCACCGTCAGCCCGCCTGGCAACAGCGGAATCCTTGATCGAGGCGATGGACCGGGACGGAGTAGACCGATCGGTGGTTTTCGGCTTTCCCTGGCACGAAACGGCCCAGGCGGCCAGGCACAATGACTATGTGCTCGAATCCGCCGCAAGGTATGCTCCGCGCCTCATCCCCCTCGCGTGCGTGAGCCTGGAGGTCCCCGAGAGCATAACGGAAGCTCGAAGATGCCTCGATCAGGGGGCGAAAGGGCTTGGAGAACTGGCGGTATACGGCGCATGCAGCGAACAGGACGTCCTGAACATCTTCAGGGACCTTGTCCCATGCTGTGCAGCCACAGGAGGCGTCCTCCTGGTCCATGCGAACGAACCCGTGGGACATGCCTACCCCGGCAAGGCGCATCTCGGACTTCACTTCTACTATGCCCTCGCGCGGCTTGCCCGCGGCGTGCCCCTTATACTGGCTCACTGGGGAGGAGGACTCTGCTTCTACGAGCTGCTGAAGAGAGAAGTCGCCGACGTCCTTTCCTCCGTCTACTACGACACCGCAGCGTCACCTTTTCTATACAGGCCCGAGATCTACCACCTGGCCGCGAGGATTCTCCGGCCCGGCAGGATCCTTTTCGGAAGTGATTTTCCGCTCCTGCGTCCACGACGATACTTCAGCGAGATGTCGCAAGCGGGACTCACTGCCGAGCAGATAGATGACCTGTGCGGCGGCAGCGCTGCAAGGCTTTTCTCTCAGGACTTGAGATTACATCATCATGGCGGAAGAGGCTGAAAAAAAAAGACCCGTCCTTTTGAGCATCGGCCACTCGACGCGAACGATCGAAGTCTTCACCGGCCTGATCGAGACCCACGGCGTGACGCTCCTGGTCGACATCCGTACGGTTCCCGGATCCAGGCACAATCCACAGTTCAACAAGGAGACGCTTCCGGGAAGGCTCGAAGCAGCCGGGATTGGCTACGAACACCTGGCTGCCCTGGGAGGCCTTCGTCATTCCAGGCTCACGGATTCACCCAACACAGGCTGGAGGTCACCGGGGTTCAGGAACTTTGCCGATTACATGCTTTCGCCGTCGTTCGAAGACGGCATCGAGAAGCTCATCGCCCTTGCCCGGGACAACAGGGCAGCCATCATGTGTGCCGAAGCCCTGCCCTGGCGGTGCCATCGGATCCTGGTGGCCGATGCGCTCACCGTGCGAGGCGTCCGGGTCGAGCACATCATGGGCCTCGGCAGCCCGCTCAAACACGAACTTACCCCCTGGGCCCGTGTCGACGGGACCACGATCACCTATCCGCCACCGTCCGACGAAAACACAAGCCCGCAAGAATGAAGACCTCTCCCTGATGAACCGGCCGGAACGGTCTTCCTACAGGTACGAACCGAGCAGCACGATAAACAGCATGACCGGCGGGTAGGTGCTCGCACGGTTGAACAGGGTCGAAGCCAGGGCAGGATCTTTCGAGGCATACAGGCGGTACGCCGGCACAAGAAGAAGAAAGGTACCCGCAAGAAGTGACCCGGAAAAATAGAAGGCCGGATTGAGCCGGGCGGGAGTAACGAAAAACAGGACGAGACTGAGGAGGACGGCCAGGACGAGTGAGACCAGTATGATGGTTGCGGCATCACGGGTTCCGAACCTCACGGGGATCGTCTCGGCTTGAAGTGCCCTGTCCTCGTCGGCGTCGCACCAGTCGTTGGGAACGTTCTGTCCCCCGATCTCCCAGAAGAACAGCCACAAGAAAAGGAACAACACGAACATAAAGGAAGGGTGGGATGCCACCGCAAAAACAGCGGCCACTCCTCCGACCGTCTTCACGCATCCGCTCACGAGTGTACGCAGGTAACTGACGCGCAGCATGAGGCAGTAAACGGCCTCAGCAAGACATCCTAGAAGGAAGATCAGGGCGCACACCGGGTTGAGCGCGTAGGCGCCGATGAGGGCAACGGCAGCCCACGCCACGGTCCAGAGTATGCCTTCTCTCAGGCTGAGCAGCCCCTGGGCCAGGGGATGGCGGGCATATACGGCGTCCAGGTCAGTGTTCGAACAGGGCAGGCCGCATTCCCTGAACTTCTCCATGTCGGACCTGTAGTCCACAACGTCGTTGAGAGCATACACGGCCGTGTATCCGGCAAATGCGGTCAGCAGGCCCAGCGCGATGACCTGCCCGGAAGGCATCCCGCCGAGATACAGCAGTGCCCCCAGCGCTGGAGTGGCCATATCCAGAAGGCCGTGAGGCGTCCTTGACAGGGCCATGAAGAGCTTCAGCCTGGAGATAAAGGAACCATCGGCCACTGAAGTGGAATTCAAACTCTCCTCCTGTCTCGGTTGCCCGTCGCGGTCCCACGCGGCGGGCAATCATCGCGCCGCTTTCCGAAAGACCGGCATCAGGCGGCACAGTGTGCTCTATACAGTTCCGTGAAATATCTCGTCAAGCTTTTCAGCCGGGAGTATCCCGTCCGCCAGCACCACGTCCCTGATCGTCCTGCCCGTTTCAAAGGCCTTTCTGGTGACGGCAGCCGCCCGGTCGTACCCGATATGGGGAACGAGGAACGTGGACAGGGCGAGGCTCTGCTCGATATTGGCCGTGCATCGTTGTCTATCTGCGGTGATACCGTCGATGCACCGTATTGAAAAGAGCGCTGCCGCCGAAGACAGAATCAATATGGACTGGAGAAGGTTGTGAGCGATCAGCGGGAGGGCGGTGTTCAATTCGAAACGGCCCGTCTGGGCTCCCATCGCAATGGCCGTGTCGTTTCCGACCACCTGCGCCGCCACCTGGATCACCATCTCCGGGATCACCGGGTTTACCTTTCCCGGCATGATGGAGGATCCCGGCTGGAGAGAAGGAAGCCGAATCTCCCCCAGGCCGCATCGAGGACCCGAGGCCAGCCACCGGAGATCATCGGCGATCTTGAGCAGGCTCAACGCCACGGTCTTCAATGCTCCACTCGTCTCGACCGCGGCATCCTGGGCCGCCTGTGCTTCAAAATGGTTCGCCGCCTCCACGAACGGACATCCGGTGGTGTCCGCAATCAGGGCAATGACCCGGGAAGCGAATTCGGAGTGAGTGTTTACGCCCGTCCCAACGGCTGTGCCGCCGAGGGCCAGTTCCGCAAGAGTCTGCTCGACGTTCCGGATCCTCACGATCCCCAGTTCCACCTGGCGCGCGTACCCACTGAATTCCTGCCCGAGGCTCATCGGAACCGCATCCTGTAGATGCGTTCTTCCGATCTTCATGACATCCTTGAATTCCATGGACTTTCTGACCAGGGCGTCCCTGAGCATTTCAAGGGCAGGGAGCAGTTCGTTTTCAAGGGAGGTCAACGCGGCGACATGGATGGCCGACGGGATGACGTCATTGCTCGACTGCCCCATGTTGACGTGATCGTTGGGGTGAACCGGGATCTTGCCGCCCCGGCGGCCGGTGAGCAGTTCATTGGCGCGCCCGGCGATCACCTCGTTGGCGTTCATGTTCGTGGACGTCCCCGATCCGGTCTGGAAAACATCGATGACAAAATGACCGTCCAGTTTTCCTTCCTCGACTTCGCGCGCAGCCCTGATCACCGCGTCGGCTGTTGCCGGATCGAGGAGCCCCAGTTCCCGGTTTACGACGGCGGCGCACCTCTTGATCAACCCGAGGGACCGAATCAGAACCGGGGGCAGGGTCATGCCGCTCACGGGAAAGTTATCCACCGCGCGCCGCGTCTGCGCGCCGTAGTAGGCATCCGAGGGAACCGGAACGGTCCCGAGGGAGTCCTCTTCTTCCCTGGTGTTCACAGGAATCATGGTTCTTTCCATACCTCGACGGGATACAGTGTTCCCCTGCAGGCCATCGCTGCCAGGCCGTTCACTCGGTCAATCCGGCCTGCGCGGAAAAACTTTCTCGATGGCTCTCTTGATGGTGTTTATTGATCTGGTGACCGGTATGCTCTTTGGGCAGACCCGGGTGCACTCGAAGTGATTGACACACGCCCATGCTCCGTCGGGGAAATCCACCCCTTTCAGTCGTTCCTCGAATCTGCCGTCTCTCGAATCGAATATGAACCGGTAGGCCCACACCAGCGCCGCAGGACCGATGTAGTCCCTGTTTTCGAGCATGACGGGACATGCTCCGGTGCAGCAGGCACAGAGAATACAGCGGATGACGTCATCCACCTTCTTCCTGTCTTCGGGGCTCTGGGACCTCTCTTTTTCGGGAATATCGCCGGTGGACAGGAGATAGGGGTGCAGGCGCCTGATGCCTTCGAGAAACTCTTCCATGTCGACGACCAGGTCCTTGACGACCCGGAAGAACGGCAGCGGCTCGACCAGCACCTCCCCGCCCGAGTAGTCTTTTACGAGCTTCTGGCACGCCAGGGCGCAGACACCGTTGATTCTCATTCCGTCCGATCCGCATACGCCGTGGCCGCAGGACATGCGATAGCTCAACGTCCCGTCCTGCTCCCACCTGATCCTGTTCAAACAGTCGAGAATACGTTCACCGGGTTCGGCGGACACGTCGTATTCCCGGTACCTGGGCCGACTGTCCACTTCCGGGTCGAACCGGAAGATCCTGAATTTCATGTCCATATCAATAGGTCCTGGGCTTGGGTTCAAAACGGGTGATGGTTACCGGTTTGTATGACAATTCAAGCACTTCTCCGGCTGTGTGAACCAGTGTGTGCTTCAGGCAATTCTCGTCGTCCCTTTCGGGATAGTCTTCCCGGAAATGGGCTCCCCGGCTTTCCTTTCTGCCCGAGGCGGACACAACGACGGCTTCGGCCAGGTCCAGGAGCCCTTCCAGTTCGAGGGCGTCGAGGAGTTCCATGTTGAAGCGGGAACCCCTGTTGTCGATGCGGACCCGGGAATACCGGTCCTTCAGTTCACGGATCTCCACCGCGGCCCGTGCCAGAGTCTGCTCCGTACGGAAAACTGAACACAAGGCGGTCATGGTCTCCTGCATGGCGCTCCGAACATGGGCGGTCTTCTCGCTTCCCGTGCCTTCCATGAGTCGTTCGATGCGTTCGCGTGCCCGGTGTTCCGCATCACGGGGCGGGTCGACCCATGACAGGTCTTCGATATCCGCGGCCATCCTGCGGCCCGCGATCCGGCCGAAGACCACGAGATCGAGCAGGGAATTGCATCCGAGTCGATTCGCACCGTGCAGGGACAGGCAGGAACATTCGCCGGCGGCATACAATCCGGGCACGGATTCCCCGGAAGGCCACAGCACCCGGCCTTCGACACTCACGGGTATGCCGCCCATCATGTAATGGCACGTGGGCTGGATGGGAATGAGTTCCCTGACCGGGTCGATGCCAAGGTAGATCCTTACGAAGGAGGAAATGTCGGAAAGCCTTTCGGCAAGCTTCTTCTCTCCGAGGTGCGTCAGGTCGAGATGCACGTAGTCTCGACCTCCGATTCCTCTTCCCTCGCGGATTTCCGTGGCGATGGCCCGGGACACCATGTCCCGGGGGGCAAGATCCTTGATGGCCGGAGCATACCGTTCCATGAAGCGCTCGCCATTCGAGTTCCTCAGGACGCCCCCTTCGCCTCGGGCCGCTTCACTGATGAGTACTCCAAGCCCGTAGATTCCCGTGGGATGGAACTGGACGAATTCCATGTCTTCGAGGGGAATCCCCAGCCTGCAGGCCGCGCTGACCCCGTCGCCCGTGCTTGCGAAGGCGTTGGATGTCGTCTTGTAGATCTTGCCGAATCCTCCCGTTGCGAGCAACACCATCCTGCTGTGAAAGAAATGAATCTCCCCCGTGGCCAGTTCGTAGACAACCAGTCCGGCAACCTGTCCGTCTGCCATGACGATATCGAGCATCTGGAATTCAGGAAAGATCTTGATTCCCCGCCTGACCGCCTCGAAATAGAGAGTATCCATCATAACCCGCCCGCTGCGGTCCGCTGCGTAACACGCCCTCTTCACCGCCGCCTTCCCGAACTCCCTCGTATGACCGCCGAAAGCGCGCTGGGCGATCTTTCCTTCCGGCGTCCTGTTGAAGGGGACTCCCATGTGTTCGAGTTCAAAGACCGCACGAGGAGCGTCCCGGGCCAGCACCTCGGCCACGTCCTGGTCCGTGAGATAGTCGCCCCCCTTCACGGTGTCGTACATGTGCCATTCCCAGGAATCGGGTTCCTCGTTCCCAAGAGCCGCCGCGATGCCTCCCTGGGCGGCACCTGAATGCGACCTTGTGGGATATACCTTGCTGATGACGGCCACATTCAGACTGCCCGCCAGTTCCAGGGCCGCCCGCAGACCTGCCAGGCCTGCACCCACGATCACCACGTCGTGTTTGAAAGACACGGAATCCCTCCTCCACAGGGCACTCTCACCCTCGTTCACAGACCCACGGAATGCTTCATGCCCTCAGTTCCACAGGTTCGTAACTGCACCCAATCGCTCCGCAATAATGCCCGACATATTCGGCTTCCGGCCTGTACAATGCCGGCTTTTCCTGTGCCTCCGCGAACTTCTCCTCGATGACATGGGAACACCAGCCGGCCACGCGCGATATGGCAAAAACCGGAGTCATAATGTCCACGGGGATACCCATCATCGAATAGACCGAACCGCTGTAGAAATCCACGTTCGACTTGATGTTGCTCTTGCCCCTTCTTTCGAACTCGCGAAGCCCCTCTTCCTCGATCCTGGTCAGAAGACGGTACCAGGAGGCGTGGCCCGTCTGATCCCCGAGACGCCGGGACATCTCCTTGAGTATCTTCGAGCGCGGATCAAATGTTTTGTAGACGGCATGGCCCATACCCATGATCTTCTCGCCTCGTTCGATGCGGTCACGGACCCAGCGGCCCACGTCGTCCTCCGACTTCACTTCCCTTTCCACCTGGAACAGCATCTTCATGACCCGGGCATTGGCCCCGCCGTGCAGACTCCCGGAAAGGGCCCCCACTCCTGCAGCGACTCCGGCGTACATGTGCGCCTGGGTCGAAACGACTTCCCGACATGCAAAGGTCGAGGCATTGAACGTGTGATCGGCGTGCAGAACCAGGCACACATCAAAATCCCGGGCCATATCGGCGGGTGGTTTCTCGCCCGTGAGCTGCCACAGGAAGTTGGCTGCATGGGTGAGTCCGTCGTCGGGTGGCAGCGGTTCCTTTCCCTGCCTTATCCTGTTCCATGCGGCCACTACCGCGGGCACCCTTGCAATGAGACGGACGGCCTTGCGCACATTCGCCTCCCTGGATTCGTCCGCAAGATCCGGGTCGGCCATGCCGAGCAGGGGCACCGCAGCCTGGAGGACATCCATGGGATCGGCCTTCGCCGGCAGGGTCCTCATGGAATCCACAATGAACCCCGGAAGATGCCTCGCAGCCCTGATTTCATCTTCGAATGCCTCAAGCTGCCCACGCCCGGGAAGAACCCCGTCGAGCAGCAGATAGGCTGTTTCCGGAAACGTCGACCTTTCGGCCAGCTCCTCGATGCGGTATCCGCGATAGATGAGAATTCCGTTTTCTCCATCGATAAAGCTGATCCGAGTATCCGCTACCTTCACTCCCCGCAAGCCCGTATTCTTTACTCGAACCTCTTTCTCCATATCCGGCCTCCCCTTGTGTCGGCATCAAACCTGCCGGTGCAGCGCCTTCCTGACGACATTGAGCGCCCCGCCGGCGATCAACTGCCTGCGTTGCCTTGCTGAAACGTTCAATAGAGTCATAACCGTCTTCCCATCCACCCGGACGGGAATCTTCACATCTCCCCGTTCGATCCTTTCCCGCACCTCGGGCAGCACCACCCCGGTTCCCTTGTGAAAGAGCCCGTAATCGGCCGGGTTTTCAAACGTGAGAGGCAGGATGCCGAAATTGCACAGGTTGGCCATGTGAATCCGGGCAAAACTTTTGGCAAACTTGGCGCGAACCCCCAGATACCGGGGAGCCAGGGCGGCGTGTTCCCGGCTCGAACCCTGCCCGTAATTCTCCCCTCCCACGATCACCACGGTTCCCTTCTTTCTGCACTCAAGGTGAAAGTTCGGATCGATCTGGAAGAACACGAACTCGCTGATGGCGGCAACATTGGAACGCAGGGGCAGTACCCGGTTGCCGGCGGGCATGATGGTATCCGTGGACAGGTTGTCGCCGACCACGAGTACGACTTCGGCCTCGAGGGTATCCGGGAGCGGGTCCATCTCGGGCAGAGGCATGATATGGGGACCCCTGACGACCTCCGTCTTCTTCAATTCTTCCGAAGGAGCAATCACGGAACCTTCGGGAACCAGGTACTTCTCAGGGTCCTTTACACGTGGATAATCCATTTCGGAAGCCAGGTCCCGGGGATCGGTGATGACTCCTTTCAGAGCCGCCGCGGCGATGGTTTCCGGTGAGCAAAGGTAGACCTTGTCGTCTCTGGTTCCGGAACGGCCCGGGAAGTTTCGAGGCATGGTCCGCAGGCTGACTTCTCCGGTTCCAGGCGCCTGGCCCATTCCAATGCAGCCCAGGCAGCCTGGTTCATGGATACGCGCACCGGCCATGAGAAAGGAAAGTACCCCTCCATGCAAAGCCACGTTCTGGAGTACCTGGCGGCTCCCCGGGTTCACATGGAACGAAACCCATGGTTTGCAGTGCCTCGTGTCCACAATCCGGGCCACCACCATGAGGTCCCTGAAAGACGAATTGACGCTGCTGCCCACAATCACCTGGTCCACCCTGATACCGGCCACATCCCGCACGGGCACGACGTTGCCGGGCGAAGACGGGCAGGCGACGAGCGGTTCGAGTGTCGACAGGTCTATCGTGTCCGCTTCATCATATTCCGCACCCTCGTCCGCACTCAGTTCGACCCATGCATCTTCCCGCCCCTGGGCCTTCAGATACCTGCGAGTATTGTCGTCCGAAGGAAAGATCGAACTCGTCGCCCCCAGTTCCGTACCCATATTGCCGATCGTCTCCCTGTCCGTGGCGGAAAGGGTGCTCACTCCCGGCCCGTAATACTCGACCACCTTGCCGACACACCCCTTCACCCCGTATCGCCGAAGCATTTCGAGTATAACGTCCTTAGCGCTGACCCAGTCGGGCAGTTCCCCCGTCAGTCGTACTCCCAACACCCGGGGGCAGGGGAGATAGTAGGGAAGACCGGCCATGGCCATGGCCACATCGAGGCCTCCCGCTCCCATGCCGAGCATGGACAGGCCTGCAGCGCCCGGAGTGTGACTGTCGGCGCCCAGGATGGTCTTGCCCGGCATTCCGAATCGCTCCATGTGCACCTGGTGGGAGACTCCGTTTCCGGCAGGGCTGAAGTAGATGCCGTACCGGGCGCAGGCGGTTTGCAGGTACCTGTGATCGTCGGCATTCTTATGATCTGTCTGAAGTATGTTGTGATCCACGTACTGAACGGCCAGTTCAGCCTTTACAGCATCGAGGCCCAAAGCCTCGAACTCGAGCATGGCCATGGTCCCGGTGGCATCCTGGAGCAGAACGTGATCGATCTTCAGGGCAATCTCCTCGCCCGGCACAAGGCGCCCTTCCAGCAGGTGGGCTTCGAGAATCTTGTGAGTAAGGTTTCTTGCCATTTTCCACCTCTGTGCTGTGTAGTTCATCAAAATGATAATCATGCTTCGACGCGGGAGCATCCACCTGACCGACTGCCCGGCTTCCATGAGCCGGCCCGGCACTCCCTGAAGGCAAGAACGGCTGTGTGTTCGGAATGTGCAAAACGTACCCGTGGAATCACGACGACACGACGGTGAAAGGTCTTCATACAAAGAAGGATCGCCGGCGCAAAGCCGCCGGCAGGCCGGGACACACCTCCCCTTTGCGCCGGATCGCCCGATGTCCGGCAACTCGCTTCACTCCAGGGATTGAACTCCAAGCCGGAAAGAACCCGGGCCTCTTTCCTCGCCCCGCCAGGGACAGCGCTCCGTTGCCCGGAGTATTCCCTGGGGGGCGCCGAGGCAGGAAGAAACCCTGGTTCAGATGGAATGTTCGGGAGAAGAGCCTGCAGCACGAAACAATGGCGAGGTGCGCAACGGAAATGACCCTGTCCGGTGCCGTTCAGGGGATGGAGGGGACCGGTGAAAATGCGGGCGTGCTCGGGTTCCCGTGAGCACGAAAATACACCCGGGTGGCAGGCAGGGTTACTTGTTGCTTTTCACCGACGATCCCCCCGAATCCTTTTCAGATTCTTCTCACATGAGTGGGACTCACCCGGTACGGCAACCCTACTTGACTTTTTCGCTCAAGCTCTTGCCCGGCTTGAACTTGACGACCTTCGAAGCGGGAATGCTGATCTTTTCTCCCGTCCTCGGATTTCGGCCGTCGCGGGACGATCGTGAACCGACAACGAAAGTGCCGAAGCCAACCAACGTCACCTTCTGACCCGTTGCCAGAGCATCGGATACCGCGGCGACAAAACCGTCCACGGCCTTCTCGGCCTGCGCCTTGGTCATGCCACTGCTGCCTGCAATCCTGGAAACCAAATCTGCCTTCGTCATACCCTTTCCTCCTCAAGGTGCTGTACAACCCCTTTTCCCATGAAGCACTCTCCAGAACCGCTTTCCACCACCCCCTTTCATGCATGGAGAAAGAACCAATCCTGAAACCGTGTATCCGGAAGACCGGATGAATCATCCATCAGAGGCACCTTGCAAACCATCAGCCGCGATCCGAAAAGGACCGGGTACTTTTCGATACGAAGACAGACCAGATGGCACGCCAGAAAATTATAAAAGAAAAAAGCAGGCACATCAGGGCAGCACCTTGGCGAAAGCTGCCATAAATCTACATTTAGCGGCATTCTAAGGCCAATATCCATGAAAGACAATATTTTTATAGCCTGCTGCCTCTGCAGACACATATTTTTTCAATAGTGCCATCGGGCTTTCTTCCGCAGACCGCCTGGCGTGATGTTGCTTTTTGCAGGGGAGAGTCTTATATGAAATTTGTAGAAGTGATTCGTATAGGGATCTTGAATAGTTAACCTTTTTCACAAGGAGGCGTGCCATGACGATTCGAGTGCTCATCGAAAGAGAGGTCGAACCCGGTCAGGAAATGAAACTGCAACAGCTGATGATGCAATTGAGATCCAAGGCAATACATGTGAAGGGTTACATCTCCGGAGAGACACTTCGAGCCTTAGACAATCCGAACAGGTTCCTTGCAATAAGCAACTGGAACAGCGTGGAAGACTGGAGAAACTGGGAAAGGTCGCCGGAGCGCCAGAAGCTTCAGGAGGAAATCAGGAAGCTTCTCCATGGCAAAGAGTCCTGCACGGTATATACTCGGTTCTAGAACCGGACATGGCCATGAACCTCATTCCCTGACAGTGTTCCCGGTCTCCAGGAGCTCCCGCATCCGCTGCATCTGACCGCCTGATGTTCATCGCTGTTTTGACGTGTCGACAAACAACAAGGCAGCAACCCCCCCCAACACCACCCGGGCAGGGTCGGCAAAATGCTCTTCCCGGGTGAAGCTTTCTATTCCATGCTTCTCTGCACGCGGTAAACGCCTTTTTCCGCTCTCAAGGCAGCCATGACACGTTGAAGGTGCTTGGTATCCTTCACTTCAATTCGCAGCCTGCACACACTGCAGTTGTTGCCGTGCGAGTCGACCTGGATGTCGATGACGCGGGCGTCCAGCTGGCCGAGCACTCCATTGACGGCGGCCAGGATTCCCTTGTCTCCCGAATGGACAATGCTGATGTCCACGGGGTAGAGCTGGTCTTCCCCGGAATCCCAGTGGACTTCGATCTTCCGATCCGAGTCACCCCGCACCAGGTTCCTGCAGTGCAGCCGGTGAACCGTGATACCGCGCCCCCGGGTGATGTAGCCTATGATGGGCTCTCCCGGCAAGGGATTGCAGCACCTGGCCATGCGAATCAGGACATCGTCCACTCCCTTTACCTTGATGCCCTCGTCGGGCGGTCCGGACTTTCGCTTTTCTACGGCGATGATGTCCTCTCTGCCCGGTTCCTCTTCCTGGATCATGCAGGAGAGCTTCCCGATGACCTGGGAGGGAGTGATCTTTTTGTACCCGACGGATGCCAGCAGATCCTCGATGCCTCGAAGAGAGAAACTTCGAGCCACCTCCTGCAGTTCCGCAGAATTGACGAAGTTATTGAAGTTCAATCCTTTCTTCCGGAATTCACGCTCGAACATCTCGCGCCCGAGGGCGATGCAGCGCTCCCGCTCCTCCGCTTTGATCCAGTGACGGATGCGGTTGACCGCCTTCGTGGTTTTGACGATCTTGAGCCAGTCCTTGCTCGGACGATGGTTGGCCGTGGTCAGGATTTCGATGGTATCCCCGTTTTTCAGTTCATACCGCAGCGGCACCAGTTTGCCGTTCACTCTTGCTCCGACACATCGGTGTCCCACTTCGGTGTGCACTTCGTATGCAAAGTCTATGGGTGTCGCGCCCCGGGGAAACGCCTTGACATCGCCTTGAGGGGTAAAAACATAGACTTCGTCCGGGTAGAAATCGACCTTCATCGCATCCAGGAAGGCTTTCGGATCCCGCCATTCCTTGTTCCATTCCATCAATTCACGGAGCCATGAGAAGCGCTGCGTTTCCTGCTGATCGACCTTTTCGAGAGGTTTGCCTTCCTTGTACAGCCAGTGGGCGGCAATCCCTTCGTCCGCAACCCGGTTCATCTCCTCCGTCCGGATCTGGACCTCCATTCTCTCACCGTAGGGTCCGATCACCGTCGTGTGAAGGGACCGGTACATGTTGGACTTCGGCTTGACGATATAGTCCTTGAACCTTCCCTGTACGGGCTCCCACAGCGAATGAACCATGGCAAGCGCCTCGTAGCACGCCTTCACATTGTCCACGATGATCCGAAAGGCAATGAGGTCATAGATGCGGTTGAGATCGAGGTTCTGCCTCATCATTTTCAGATAGATGCTGTAGAGGTGCTTCGGGCGGCCGATGACGCGCCCGTTGAGTCCGAGTTCCCGCAGGTGGCCGCTGAAAACGCCTTTGACCTCCTCGATGTACCGGCTCCGTTCTTCCTGGGTCTTCTCCAGGCCCCGCAGAATCTCCTCGAACTCCCCCGGATGAAGACACCGGAAAGCCAGGTCCTCGAGTTCCTGCTTCATCCAGTCGATCCCCAGGCGGGCGGCGAGAGGCGCATAGATATCCAGGGTCTCCTGGGCCCTTTCCACCTGCAGTTCCCGGGCAAGGTATCGGAAATGTCTCATATCGTGCAGCCGGTCGGCGAGCTTGACCAGGACGACCCGGATATCCTGAGACATGGCAAGAATCATCTTGCGTACTCGCTCCGCCTGAATCTCTTTTCTGCCGCCGACCTCGATCTGGCTGAGCTTCGTCACTCCCAGCACGATACGAGCGACACCCGTACCGAAAAGATTACCGATCTGCTCCTCCGTCGCGAGCTTCTCTTCCACCAGGTCGTGCAGGAGTCCGGCGGCGATACTTTCCTCGTCCAGGCGCATTTGTGCAAGTATTCCGGCCACGGCAAGAGAATGGTCCAGGTACGCTTCCCCCGAAAGGCGGACTCGTCCCCTCTGGGCCTTGGCCGTGAAAATATAGGCCCTTTCGAGAAGAAGATGATCAGCCATCGGGTAATAGCTGAGCACCTGGTCCCTGATCTCAAAAAAACGCACCCTGCTTCTCCTGTAACAACGTCTTCCAGGCCGATTGCCACTCGGAGCCCATCCCCCGGTCTTCTCTTTACTCGACTGTTACGTCGATCGAGGAATCTTTTCGCCCGTCATGGTCTCGATTTCGGCAAGCAGCCGGCCAAGGAGCTCCTGTTCCGCCACGGTATCGACCCGTTCCCCCTTCTTGAAAAGGATACCCTTGCCACGTCCTCCCGCAATCCCGACGTCCGCCTCTCGAGCCTCTCCCGGACCGTTCACCACGCAGCCCATGATAGCCACCTTAAGAGGGGTGCGGACCGTTCGCAGCAGGCGTTCCGCCTCCTCGGCCATCGGAATGAGGTCGATTTCCGTGCGGCCGCAGGTGGGACAGCTGATCAGTTCGACTCCGCGCTCCCGCAGTCTGAGGGACCTCAGGATGCTGTACGCAACGGGGATCTCGTCCTCGGGGTTCCTCGTGAGAGACACTCGAAGCGTGTCCCCGATTCCGTCGAACAGCAGTATGCCGATGCCCAGTGCGGACTTGATCGCCCCGTTCAGCAGCGTTCCGGCCTCCGTAACCCCGAGGTGCAGGGGATAATCGGTCCTCTCGGACAAGAGCCGGTAGGAGGCGACCGTATCGACGACATCGGAAGACTTCAGTGAGATCTTGATCAGGTCGAAGCCGTGGGTCTCGAGAAGCTCGACATGCCTCAAGGCGCTCTCGACCATGGCTTCCGGAGTGGGCCGGCCGAACCGGGCCAGCAGATCCTTTTCCAGCGAACCGCTGTTCACGCCGATCCGGATCGGAACACTCCGTTCCCTGGCGGCCTTTGCCACCTTGCGAACCCGGTCCGGTCCCCCGATATTGCCCGGGTTGAGTCGAAGGCCGTCCACACCCGCAGCCAGGGCATCCAAAGCAAGCCGGTGATCAAAATGGATATCCGCAATCAGAGGGATGCCGATGGCAGCCTTGATCCTGGCAAGACTCTCCGCCGCCTCCCGGTCCGGGACGGCGACTCGAACCATCTCGCACCCGGCCGCTTCCAGGCGCCTGATCTGAGAAACAGTTGATTCCCAGTCCCGGGTGTCCGTGTTGGTCATAGACTGGACCACAACGGGAGCCCCTCCCCCCACCGGGACCCCTCCCACAACAATCCGGCGCGTGCCGCGGCGCACTCGAAGATCCAATGTAGTCACTCCTTGCCTTATTCCATATCAATATTTTAACCTAAGATAAACATGAGGTCCTGCCAAGCGGACCGCAACAAAAACACTTTCAGCACACATCTTTTCATAGTAATGGATAAAGATTCGGAAAACGACGAATATCCCTGGATGGGCCATCCGGGATGATCTCCTGAACCCGTTTGTTGAAGAGTACTCCATCATGTCGGATTTGCAAATTTTGTTCTGTTCCCCTGAAGCTTCTCCATATGCCAAGACAGGCGGCCTCGCCGACGTCGTGGGGGCACTGCCCGGCGCACTCCGTCAGCTCGGGTGCGACGTCAGGCTTTTTTTGCCTTACTACCGCTGCGTACGTGACGAGATACCGTCGGCAAAACCCCTGCTGGAAAACCTTGAAATCCCCGTGGGTCTGCGCAAGGCAACCGTCCACATCCGGGAAGCCCGCACCTCGTCGGGCATCACCGTATACCTCTTGGAAAAAGACGAGTATTTCGATCGTTCATATCTTTACGGATCCCCTGCCAGGGGAGACTACGAGGACAACGCCGAGCGGTTTATCACCTTTTGCCGATCCGTACACCCCCTCTGCACCCTGCTCAACTGGTTCCCCTCGGTCTTCCATCTCCATGACTGGCAAACAGCCCTCATATCAGCCTATCACCGCTTCCACTGGATTTACGATCCCCATTTCTCGCGGTCGGGCACCCTGTTCACCATACACAACCTGGCCTACCAGGGTCTTTTCCCGGGCGACCATTTCCACGCCACCCATCTTCCGCCCGAAGCCTTTTCGACCAGCGGCCTCGAATTCTGGGGCCACTGCAATTTCCTCAAGGCCGGCCTTGTCTACAGCGATTTCCTCACCACGGTCAGCCCCCGCTACAGCCGTGAAATCCAGACCCCCGAATTCGGATACGGCCTCGAAGGAGTACTCCAGGAAAGACACGACCGCCTTTCCGGAATCCTCAACGGAATCGACGTCGATACCTGGAACCCCGAAACGGACAGGCTGATTCCCGCAAGATTTTCCGCATCGGATATGAGCGGCAAGAAGGTCTGCAAGGAGGCTCTCCTGTCCGAGCTGGGCTTCCCGGAACAGACCCGGGACAGGCCCCTTCTGGGGATCATCAGCCGCCTGGCAACCCAGAAAGGATTCGATCTGCTCATCGAAATTCTTGAAGAACTCATGTCCCTTCCCATCCTGCTCGTCATCCTCGGAACCGGGGACAGGGAGATAGAACACCAGCTGAAGAAGACTGGCGAGGCGTATCCGGACCACCTGAAGATCGTCTCCCAGTTCAACGAGGTCATGGCGCATCGTATCGAAGCAGCGGCAGACATTTTCCTCATGCCCTCCCGCTATGAACCGTGCGGCCTGAACCAGATGTACAGCCTCCGCTACGGGACTATTCCCGTCGTGCATGCCACGGGAGGCCTCGACGACTCCGTTGTCGACGTTTCGAGGTATCCTCATGACGGTACGGGCTTCAAATTCGAGGGATATACGCCCGAGGCCTTCCTCGAGAAGATCAGGCTCGCTCTGAACTGGATCGGCAGGAAGGAAAAATGGGAAGAAATCCAGCGGAGAGCAATGGCCCAGGATTTTTCATGGACCCGCTCTGCCAGGGAGTACATGAAGATTTACAGGGAGATTGTCCGGGCAGGGCGTCCCGGGCAGCCGAAAGTTCAGGCTTCTTCCCCGTCGTCATTCGACCAGTTCGATGATTCCTTCACTCCTCCCGGTCACCCTTCCGACAATGGCGGCAGCCTCGACTCCACCCGCAAGCAGCCGTGACAGCAGGATTTCGGCTTCGGATTCAGGAACGGCGATCAGGAGTCCGCCGGATGTCTGGGCGTCGGAGAGGATATCCAGCATCAGGGGATCGATCCGGTCGGCGTTGCGAAGCGCGGCGGCGCAAAAGCTCCGATTGGAATAGCTTCCCGCTGGAACCAGCCCCATGGCGGCGTAGTCGTAGACCTCGGGTATAAGTGGCACATCGCGCACATAAATGGAAAAGGTAACCTTGCTGGCCGCCGCCATTTCCAGGCCGTGGCCGACAAAACCGAAGCCCGTGATATCCGTGCAGGCATGAACGGTGTGGGACGCCATGATTTCCGCAGCTTTCCTGTTCAGGGCAGCCATGACTTCGGTGGCCAGCTTCTCCACCTCGGCAGACGCCAGCCCCCCCTTCACCGCGGTCGAGATGATGCCGGTGCCCAGGGGCTTGGTCAGCAGCAGGACATCGCCCGATCGAGCACCCGAGTTGGTGAGAATCCTGTCCGGATGCGCGATCCCGGTCACGGAAAGTCCGTACTTCACCTCAGGGTCTTCTATGCTGTGCCCTCCCGCCAGGGCGGCTCCCGCTTCGTGCACCTTCTCCATGCCGCCGAGCAGGATCTGCTTCAGAATATTCTTGTCCATCTGGCGGACAGGGAAACACACGATGTTCATCGCGGTAACGGGTCTGCCCCCCATGGCATAGACGTCACTCAGGGCATTGGCGGCCGCTATTCTGCCGAAGTCTCGAGGATCGTTGACAATCGGAGTGAAGAAGTCCACCGTCTGGATAAGGGCGATCTCGTCCGTCAGCCGGTATACGCCGGCATCCTCCGAGTTCTCCCGCCCGACGATCAGGTTGGGATCGGTCTCGGGAGGCAACCCTTCAAGGATTTGCGCCAGGTCCCCCGGGCAGATCTTCGCAGCTCAACCGGCTGCCCGAACACTCTTCGCCAGCTCCACCTTCGACACAGCCTCTCCCTTTCCTGCAAGGCATTCCATTTCAGCTTTCGATTTCATTCATCGGTTTTTATTATACTCCACTTCGACAGGGATCAAAGAGGTATCGAACCATAATCTGCTACTGTCCCAGGATATAATGGAGAAAAATGCTTGCCAGCCCAAGGAAGGTAAAAAAGCCTCCCACGTCGGTGGCCATGGTCACGAATACGCTTGAACCCAGGGCCGGGTCGAGTTTCAGTTTTCGAAGAGTGATGGGAACCATGGCTCCGAAGAAGCCCGCAATGATCATGTTTGCCGTCATGGCCATCCAGAGGATGAGGGAAAGCCAGACATTTCCGTACCAGAGATACGCGATGGCGGCCATGACCATTCCGCAGACGAGCCCGCTGAAGAAACCGACACCGATCTGTTTGATCAGAACGGGCCAGTTTCTCTTGACCTTGATTTCCCCCAGGGCGAGGGCTCGAACCACAACGGTCAGGGCCTGAGTACCCGCATTCCCGCCGAGTCCCGCAACAACGGGCATGAGGGATGCCAGGACAATGAACTGGCTGATGGTGTGGGAAAAGCGGCTGACCGTGTAGGCAGCCAGAAGCGCCGTGCAGAGGTTGACCAGCAGCCAGGGAACTCGAAGCTTGACCGAACGGGGCAGAGCGGTCGAAATTTTTTCCTCGGCATCGAGGTTGGCCAGAAAATACATATCCTCGGTGGCCTCCTCGGTCATAACGTCATAGATGTCATCGTAGGTGATGATGCCGAGCAGGCGGTCTTCGGCGTCCACCACGGGGATTGCGAGAAAATCGTAACGAGTCATGGTCTTGGCGACGTTTTCGATGTCTTCGTCGGCGCGAACCGAGATCACTTTTTTGTTCATGACCTCTTCGACCCGGGCGTCGGGCCTTCCCATGATGAGTTCCCGCAGGGATACAAAACCTATAAGGTGGCGCGCGTGGTCCACCACGTAGGAATAGTAGATGGTTTCCTTCTTGGGCGCCTGAAAGCGGAGCTGATCGAGGGCCACCCGGATGGGAAGATCGGCGTGGAGAAGAGCGTAGCCGGTCGTCATGTACGCTCCGGCGGTGCCTTCCGGGTAGGTGATGAGCTTGAGGATATTCTGGCGTTCGGCCTGCATGAGCAGAGAGAGGAGCCGATCCTGGAACTGCTCGTCCAGTTCCTCGACCAGGTCTGCCCGGTCGTCCGGGCTCATCACGCTGATCAGCTCGACCAGCAGGGGTCGCGGAAGATGATTTAACGTCTCTTTCTGGATTTCGAAGGGAACGAATTCGAAGACGTTCATGGAATGCGGAATACCCAGAATCTCTATGCAGCGGGCCACTTCCCGGGGACGGCGCAGGGCTGCCAGGCGTTCCGCGGCATCGGCGGGGTGGAGGTCCCGAAACATTTCCAGCAGAGTCTCACGGTCCTCTTCACGGATCAATTCCTGCAGTCTTTCGACCTGGGCCTGTTCAACCATGCCTTCCCGACCGTGTCCTTTCGCCTGAAACCTGCCTGTTGCCCGCCGTAGAATCTGCACCCCGACCCGGTGGAAACGACCGGCCGAGCAGTTTTCGCCCGCCATGGGAGCTCCAACCGGCAAGTGACGCGGGATGCACAGGTCATCCGGATTATGGATGGGAATCCGCAAACCAAAGCTGCGTACTTCTACCAGATGCGGAAGAGCTTTTCAATCACCGTCGAGGCGAAGCGCAGGAAACAACCGAAGTGTCCGCATCGAAAAGCAGGTGAAATGTCCACCTGTTTCCACGGCGGGGGAAGGACCTTCACAGGTGTCGGAGAAAAGCAAATCCGGTCCGACGGTCGATCAACTTTCACGGCGCTGCATCTCACCCCGGGAATTCACAGCCCGGTTTATCTCGTCCAGCGTGGTGAGACCGCGCAGCACCTTCTTCAGGCCGTCATATCGCATGGTCTGGAACCCCGACTTCCCGGCATGTCCATACACGTCGTACATGGAATCCCCTCGAGCGATCATGCTCCGCATCTTTTCGTCGGGGCGCAGGATTTCATGAACGGCAATCGTCCCGCAATACCCGGTAAAGTTGCAGGATCTGCATCCCATGCCCCTGTAAAAGCGGGCTTCTTTCCCATGCCCCCTGAACAGGTTCTCCATTTCTTCCTCCGATGCAGCATATTCCTCCCTGCATCTTTCGCAGATTCTGCGTACGAGCTTCTGGGACAGGATTCCCAGCAGGGATGAGGCCAGCACCACGGGTTTGACGCCCATATCCAGAATCCTCGCCACAGCCTGAGCCGCATTGCCCGCGTCGAGCGTCGCAAGAAGGAGACGCCCCGTCAATGCGGCCTGGAACACGGCTTTCGCCTTCTCTTCATCACCTGCATTCCCCACGACGATGACCTCGGAATCCTGCCATATGCACGATTTCAATGCAGTGACGAAATCGAATCCCGCCGCCGTGTCCGGGCGGATTCGTGCGATACCGTCGACCCTGTATTCGATGGCATCTTCGATGGCGGTAATGCTCAATCCCGCCTTTTTCAGGTGATCGATCACGGCGAGAAGCGCAGAGCCCTTGCCCGACCCGGCAGGGCCGGTCACCAGGAAGATCCCTTGTGGAGCCTCGAAAATATTCTTCAGAGTATCCCGAATGGAGCCGGCAAAGGACGGGCCGTACAGATCCGGAACATCTCCTGTCACCGGCTGCCCCTCGATGCGCAGCACCACTTTTTCTCCCCACACCGAGGGTACGCTGCAGAGCCTGAAAGCAACCGTCCGGGTCGGAAGTTTCAGGTTCACCCGCCCATACTGGACCGCATTCCGTTCGGCGATGTCGAGGTCGGCCAGGATCTTCAACCTTGCGATGACGGGGACAAAATGAATCTTCTCCATCCGGCAGCGATCCTGCAGCATGCCATCGATCCGAAACCGCACTCGAATCTTCTCGTCCGCCGGTTCGATGTGTATTTCGCCGGCCCGATCACGCAGACCGAGCAGTAGAAGAGTCTGCACGAAACCGACAACAGCCTGAGTCCCGGCAACCTTGTGGAGCTGCTCCCGGGTGAGTTCACCGATGTCATCGATGGGCAGGGTCTCCGTGACAATCTTCCTGGACAGATCCGTCAACTGCTCTTCCGACCTGTATTCAATCTCGATCGCCTCTTCGATCTCCTCGGGAAAGGCGAACGCCGGCTGGATGGAACTCGCCGCGATGTCCTCGGCCTGCCTGATCACATCCGGGTCCGTCGGGTTCGAAAGCGCCGCGACAATGCTGCTGCCCGACCGGTGCATCAGGAGAATGTGGTGTCTTGCGGCGAAGGATTCGGGCAATCGCCGGACAATTTCGCCCCGGAGCATGACGGATCCAAGATCCACGTAGTCCGTTCCGTTGGAATCGGCCCACATTCTTCCCAGCAATGTCCTGTCCGCCACACCCGCCCGGACGAGGTGCATCAGGACGGCGAAGGTGTCCTCCCCATATTTTTCGTCGAGCATCTCCGCCGACTCCTCGCCGACTATTCCCCTCGAAACCAGCATCTGCATAAACAACGTGTTCTTGGTCATGACAGCCCGCCTTGAAATCGACATCCCGTCCTCGATCACAGGGATCCGCACCCCTGTCACCACCCCGATGATGAAGCCAGGAACTCCGAATTGTCCGCAAAGCGGAGAGCATCCTCCAGGTCGATTCTTCCTTCCCTGACAAGACTTGACAGGCACAGATCGATGGACTCATAGTCTGCAGAGCCCCTTCGAACTTGAGTCGTTACCTCGCGCAGCCTGTTTTCGACGATCAGGTTCCTGATTTTAGAGCTGTTCAACAGCCTTTCATAGGCAACGACCACCCTCTCCGCCCCCTTCCCCGGAACCAGCCTCTGAGAAAAGACCAGCAGCAGCTTTTCGGAAATCCGCTGCCTCACGTCTGTCTGCAGCTGGACGGGAAAGCGACTCACCATGCTCTCGATGGCGGAAGCAACCGTGGAAGAAGCCATGGCGGCTACAACCAGGCACCCCGAACAAACCGCTTCGAGGGCCGCTTCAATAGTCCCCGGGTCCCGCAGTTCTCCGATCATGACGACATCCGGTGCCTGTTTCGACACACCGCGAATCCCCTCGAAAAATGAAGCGGTGTCCGTCCCGACCTCCCTTTGGCTGATCATGCTCTTTTCGGGCCGGACGACATATTCTATCGGATCTTCAACCGTGATGATATGGCATTCCTTCTTCCGGTTGACGGTGTCGATCAGGGAAGCAGCGGTGGTGGTTTTGCCGTGGCCCGGGGGGGAAGTGACGAGTATGAGCCCCTTCGGCTTAAGGGCGATTTCTTCGATCCAGCCGGGAAGGCCGAGCCGGTCGAGTGTGGGGATTGTGCCGGCGATGTGCCTGAGGACCATGGAAACGGTGTTCCTCTGCCGGTACGCGCTGACCCTGAAACGCCCGACGTCTTCCAGGTCCATGGAAAAAACAAGTTCCTTCTTTTCAAGAAACCTCTCCCATTGCCCTTCGGTCATCAGGCCTTTCGCACAGGCCGCGCACTGGGCGGAGGTGAATGCCGGCAGGGTGGACCGCCTGAGCACGCCGAGTGTCTTCATGGCCGGCGGGAACCCCTCGCCGATGAGAATATCTGTTGATTCGCGAAAGAACGAATCTTCGAGAAGATCGCAAAGGGACATGACCCTTCCTCCACCGCCGCCATCGGAAGGAAGCTCCCCCGAAATCACTGCCGGCTTTGGCTCCGGCTTCCTCGATGCCTCGAACTCGATCGCATCGGCACCGCGTATTCCCTGGGCCTCGCTGCAGTCATCCAGGCCCGGCGCTCCCGGACTGCCCGCGGCTTCCACACGCGAGATTCCGGCTTCAACGCCCTCCTGCAGCAACATTTCCGATACATCTCGAAGCTGCCCGGGTGCTCCGGGATCGTCCGTCCATGGTTCCCCGGCAGGCGGATGCCGCCTAAATCCCCGCAAAGCGTACGTCTCCCGGTTCTCGATCATCCCCGCTTCAGGCTCGTCCCGGGTGACACGGCTTCCCCTCGAAACATTCGTCTTTTCGTCTTCGGCGATCTCTTCCAGCATTCTGCCAAGGTCATAGGACTCGACCACGGGGAATCATCTCCTGCAGCGGCATAAATCGGCACCTGACAAGGGTATTCCTTTGTCCGCACAAAAAAAGGGCAGCCGGCGGAACAAGTTGAAGGCAGGCTATTCTTACACAGCTTCCGACTGCAGGCAAACGATAGAATCCACCGGTGCGGGCTGCTTAGAGAAGGTCCGGATCCTTCCTGCAGCTTCTGCATAAGGAATTCTTCAACCCCGAGGCAGAACTGCTCCAACTGGGATTACCGCGCGCATTTACCTTGAAACTTCAACGGGATTGCTCTAAGAAATCAACAAGGTGCAAACGAACTTCTCAGAAAGGACCAGGAACCGCCGGCAATCAGGGTGCTCTGAAGATGCGACTCACTGTCCCACGCAGACTTCCCGAAAGGGAAGAACGGTGGAAAACCCATTGCAAGGCCTGAAAGATGAGAATACTCCTGTGCAACAAGTATTTCTTTCTCAACGGGGGAACGGAAAAATACCTCCAGGATCTCCTGCGGCAGCTTCCCGTCGACGGGCATGAACCGATCCCGTTCAGCGTCCGGTACTCCAATAGCTGGGAATCTCCTTACAACAGGTACTTTCTCCAGCCTCCCGGCTCCCCGGACGAAATGCATTACAGGAATGTCCGGCTCGGGGCGCTCAACTGGATACGCTACCTTGACCGGGCCGTGTATTCACTGGAAGCGAGAGTCCGCCTGTCGAAGCTGATCGCCGATGTCGGCCGGATGGACATCGCCTACCTGCTGAACATATACAATTACATGTCGCCGAGCATTGTCCATACCCTCAAGCATCACCGCATACCCGTGGTGCTCCAGCTCGGCGATTACCATCTGGTCTGCCCATCCTACCTACTGCTCAGAAACGGCAGGCCCTGCACCCTCTGCGTAAAAGGCTCTTATTATCATGGGCTGAGATATCGATGCGTCAAGAACAGCACAGTGGCTTCAGCGGTCCGTGTTGCGGCCATGACCGTCCAGAGACTGCTCCGCCTGTACCGGAACCTCGATGCATTCGTGGTACCGTGCCTGTTCATGGGATCCATACTGGTCCAGGCGGGATTTCCCCCATCACGGATCCACCTAATACCTTACCCGGTCTTCACAAGCGGTCACAGCTCAGCATCTCCAAGAAAGAACTACATCCTTTACTTTGGCCGCATAACCTATGAAAAGGGACTCGACACGCTCATCGGCGCGTACCAGCGCGCCATGCTCGCGGAAGACCTCGTGATCATGGGCAGAAGCTACGACGGCGAAGAAGAAAGACTTCGGAAGCTGATACGTCCGGAATGGAAGGACCGCATCCGTTTCATAGGGTTCAAGACCGGGGAGGAATTCTCACGCTGGGTGGCAGAGGCTCTTTTCACGGTGGTGCCGAGCCGATGGTACGACAATGCACCCATCAGCATCTATGAAAGCATGTCCTGCGAAACGCCGGTTCTCGCCTCACGCATCGGAGGAACACCCGAGCAGATCGTGGACGGCATTACGGGAAGATTGTTCGATCCCGATTCGGAAGCGGATCTGTGCGACGGCCTGAGATGGATGGCGTCGGACCGGCAGCGCCTGAGAAAGATGGGAGAGGCGGGGCGGGCATTTGTCCTGGACCGTCATGCCATGGAAAAACATCTCGGCCAACTCCTGGATTTGTTCCGGTCCGTTATCGAAAACAGCAGGTGCCTGTGAACGCGAGACGTCGAAAACGACGGGTGCCGGGCGGCTCCGGCTGCTCCCATCATATCTTTCGAATGGACAGATGGAGACAACATGGAAAAGGAAGAACCCATGGAGCGCATACACCTGGCCGTACTCACCTCGTCGCTCACCATCGGTGGAGCGGAGCAGCTCCTGTTGGCACTTTTGAGCCACATCGACAGCGGCCGCTTCCGGATCAGGGTTCTCTTCCTTCGGGAGCCCGGCCCGCTGGGGGAAGAAATCCTCAGACTCGGATACCCTCACCAATCCCGCATCATCGGATCGAAATTCGACATTACGGGCATACGAAGACTGGCCGGCATTCTGCGCCGCGATAAAACCGATCTCCTCCTTCTGGTCAATCATCTGAACACCCTGTTCTACGGGACGATCGCCGGCAGGATCGCGGGGGTCAAAGCAATCGTGAACTGGCACAACGAGACTTTCAGAAGGTATTCCTTCCACGGGGCGACCATGCTCGGCCGACGCCTGCTCCACGTCGGCGTGGATCAGGTCGTCGCCGCATCCAACGGGCACCGGAAATACCTGGCATCAGTCGAAAAGGTACCCGCGGACAAGCTGACCACCATCTACAATGCCGTGGACCCTTCAAGATTCGAGTCAAACCTGTCCCGCTCGGAAGCCCGGTTTCGACTCGGAATCCCGCCCGACGCGCACGTGGTGAGCATGATAGCCGTGCTCCGCCCGGACAAGGCTCACGACATCCTCCTGCAGGCAGCCAGGATCATCGTCCGGAGGTTTCCCGGCACCGTGTTTCTGATGCTGGGAGACGGCCCCCGGCGCCCGGTGCTGGAACACATGGCCTCGGAATTCGGCCTCTCGAACCATGTGCGGTTTCTTGGGTTTCAGAGGCAGATCGGGGATATTCTCGCCGCCGTCGATATCCATGTCCTGTCCACCTATCCCCGGCAGGAAACCCTTTCGGTTGCGGTAATCGAAGCCATGTCGGCAGGCATCCCACAGGTCTGCAGCCGTGTCGGATTCATGGATGAAATCGTGATACCCGGTCGAACCGGTTTCCTGGTAAACGTCGGCGATCCCGACGATCTGGCGGAAAAACTTCTCATCCTGATCGAGGACTCCGCCCTCCGGGAAAAGATGGGAACGGACGCTCGAAACCTCGTGCTTCGGAATTTGACCGTGAACAGAATGGCAGGGGAATTTGAAAAGTTGTTCAAGCGACTCATGGGATAAAGCGGAAGAGACTCCTCCCCACCGCGCCAGGCCCGGGCGAACCCGACCTCTGCTGTCGTATCGATCGACCGAACCGGAGATCCCATGCCGATATTTCCCGTGCCCGGACGGACGGGGTTCGACACAAATCTCGTGCCGCCGGACCTCGAGGCTCCGGCGAGCTCGGTCAGACCTCGATCATGCTTTCCTGCAACAGATCGATATCCTCGATTTCCTCTTCCAGGTAGGCTTTCAACTTCTTCTTCAGACGGCTTTCGATCTGGCGCACACGTTCGCGGCTGATTCCGAAGCGATCTCCGATTTCCTGCAGGGTCAATGGGTCTTCGGTGAGCAGACGCCTGTCGAAAATGACCGCCTCTTTTCCTTTGAGCTGCTGCCGGAACAGGTGGAGCTTGTCGTGGAGGATCGCCTTGGCTTCGCGGTCTGCAATCTGGTCGTCGACGGGCAGATCGTCTGAGGGCAGGAAGGACTTATGTGTATCCTCGGAATCCTCCTTCAAAGGACTGTCGAGGGAGATTTCCCAGCTGTTCAGACGCTGATCCATCTCGACGATCTCCGACTCCTTCACGTCCAGGCGATGGCTCAGCAACTTGGGAGATGCCTCGATCCCCTGCGCTTCCAGCCGTTCCTTTTCCTTTCTCAGATTGAAGAACAGCTTGCGTTGAGCCTGAGTCGTACCGATCTTGACCAGCTTCCAGTTGTCCATGATGAACTTGATGATGTAGGCCTTGATCCAGAAGGATGCATAGTAGGAAAACTTGTAGCCCCGGTAGGGGTCGAATTTCTTGACGGCCTGCATCAGGCCGACGTTGCCTTCCTGGATCAGGTCCATGAGGTTCTGCATCCAGTACCTCTGGAAGTCCATGGCAATCTTGACAACCAGCCTGAGGTTGGCGGTGATGAGCTTATATCCGGCGTCGAGGTCGTTTTTTTCCCGGTAACGGATGGCAAGATCCGTTTCCTCTTCCCTGCTGAGAAGAGGATATCTTTTGATTTCATCGAGATACAGGCGAAACGGATCGAAGGAAACGGTCTGAGGCCTCTCCGGGATCGGAGTGTTGGAGGCCTGAACTCCGATGTCCGAATTACCCGAATGATCTGAAGAAAAACCGTTTTCTTCAATATCGGCGATCTTTGACTTCGTCATCACAAACTCTGTCCTTGAATCCCTGGTGAGTCTTGCTTTCCGGCAGAATACATATTCCCCCTTATTGCGAAGAATAAGACATTTCTTTCCTGCCTTTGTGAATACTAGTATACAAAACCCACCAAAACAAGCTGAAAAGAAAATTGTGGAGTATGCGAAACGCGGTGGAAAAAGCATTGCATTTTCAACCGGTCTTTATTATAAGAGCCGCACAAACAAAAGAAAAGGGGCGCTGAAGCCTCCTGGAAGGCCAGGCGCATGAGTCGCTCGAAGTCATGAAACCTCGCGTACCGGAACATATCGCCAGCCTGATACCGTACCCCCCCGGAAAGCCTATTGAAGAGTTGGAGCGGGAATACGGGATTGCCGGCTCCATAAAGCTGGCCAGCAACGAAAACCCGCTCGGGCCATCCCCCAGGGCCCTGCAGGCCATTGAATCCGCGGTCGGCAGGCTGCATCGCTACCCCGACGGAAGCGGCTACTATTTGAGGAAAAGGCTGAGCGAAAAGTATGCGCTGCCTTTCGACGGCATCGTTCTGGGCAACGGATCCAACGAGATCATCGAACTTGCCATACGAACCTTCCTTCTGCCCGGTGACGAAGTGGTCATGCCCGCTCCTTCGTTTCTCGTCTACAAACTGGCCGTGCAGACCATGGGAGGAAAGGCCGTCCACGTTCCACTCAAAGACTTCGCCATTGACCTCGAACAAACCAGCCGGGCAGTCACCCCCCGCACAAGAATCATCTTTGTCAACAACCCCAACAATCCTACCGGCACCATTGTTTCCAGGGCGGGCTTCGAATCCTTTCTGGACGGCATTCCCCGTGAAACCATTGTCGTGCTGGACGAAGCCTATATCGAATTCAACCGGGACGCCGACACCCCGCGGGGATTCGACTACATCGACCGCCGGGGACCTTACGTCGTTGTGCTGAGAACGTTCTCCAAGGCCTACGGTCTTGCGGGGCTCCGCATCGGTTATGGAGCGATGAATCCCGCGGTGGCGGATTACCTGAACCGCGTACGCCAGCCTTTCAACACCGGTCACCTGTCCCAGGTGGCTGCGCTCGCCGCCGTCGATGACGAAGACTTCCTGGAACAGACCCGGAACGCCGTGTGGGAGGGCATGCGTTATCTTTACAGGGAAATCGAAAAGCTCGGACTCCCCTGCCTGCCGTCCCAGGCGAATTTTTTCCTGATCGAATTGCCCGTCGATGCGAAGCGGGTATTTGAAGCCATGCTGGCTCAGGGGGTCATCATTCGTCCCATGAACTCCTATGGCATGAGTCGTCATATTCGGATCAATGCGGGGCTTCCCGAAGAAAACGAGCGGTTTGTAAAGGCCTTGAAGCTTACTCTGGATAATCTCAAGAGTTCTGCCTGATCGCATGATAATAGCCATAGACGGTCCCGCGGGAGCGGGCAAAAGCACGGTTTGCAGGCTTCTTGCGAGCGAACTGGGATATACGTACCTCGATACGGGAGCCATGTACCGGGCCGTAGCCTGGGCTCTGATTCGAGAAGGGATCGACCCGGGCCGGGAAGCACAGGTGTCGAGGCAGCTGCACCGGATTCCTCTGCGCTTCTCCATCATTAACGCCTGCCTCGTCATATCCTACCAGGACAGCGTGCTGGAGGAAGAACTGCGACTGCCGGAAATGTCCGAACTTGCATCACTCGTGTCCCGCATTCCGTCGGTGCGCGACTATCTCACCCTTCAACAGAAGGAACTCGCCCGCCTGGGCAGCGTCGTTGCCGAAGGAAGGGACATGACGACCGTGGTCTTTCCCTGCGCTCCAGTCAAGGTATACCTTACGGCGACATTGCCCGTCCGGGCCGGGAGAAGGCTCGCCGAATACCGGCAGAAGGGAATCGCCGCCGATTATTCCTCCGTGGAACAACGCATGCGCGAACGTGACGAAGCCGACGAAAACCGAAACCTCGCTCCGCTTCGCCCCTCCCCGGACGCCCATGTACTGGATACTTCCGAACTCGATATCTCGGAAGTGGTCGCAATACTGAAGGAACTCGTTCGAACGAGCGCTCAGCGAGATTATTGTGCTATTTCTCACAAAAATTAACATTGCAATTTTATTTATTATTGGCTAGACTGATTGATTAAGAGTACGGCGCAAGCCAAATCCGGATAAGGGGGTAACAAACTCAATGGTTGACAAAGACAATTTGACACAACAGGACACGACAGAACTGGAAACGCAGTCTTCGATGTCGGAGAACGACGATCTTTCCTTCGACAGCGAAATCGAAGATATGGGCTCCATGCAGGATCTTTACGAACAGAGCTTCCGGAACATCCAGGAAGGCGAAGTGATTCGTGGAAAGATCGTGCAGATAAGCGACGACTTCGTCATGGTCGACATCGGGTACAAGTCCGAGGGCCAGATCTCCATACATGAATTCAAAGACGAGTCCGGGGTTGTCCGGGCCGCCATCGGCGACGAAGTGGACGTACTCCTCGAATTCCACGACGACGAAGACGGATCGATCCACCTGTCCAAGGAAAAGGCTGCCAAGATCAAGGTCTGGGACGACATCAGCCGGATCTACAACGAGGACGGCACGATCGAAGGCAAGGTGGTATCCAAGGTAAAGGGCGGTCTGGCGGTGGACATTGGAGTCCAGGCGTTCCTTCCGGGATCCCAGGTTGATCTCCGGCCCGTACGCAACCTGGAATTCCTGATCGGCCAGACCTTCCCGTTCAAGGTGCTCAAGTACAACAAGAAACGCCGCAACGTTGTGCTTTCGCGCCGCGCCCTCCTGGAAAAGGAACGCGAGCAGATGAAGTCTCAGACGCTGGCGAACCTCGAGGACGGCAAGGTGGTGGAAGGCATCGTAAAGAATATCACCGATTACGGAGTCTTCGTCGACCTGGGAGGCATCGACGGCCTGCTTCATATCACGGACATGAGCTGGGGCCGGGTGGGGCATCCTTCGGAGATGTTCCAGATCGGTGACAAGATCAAGGTCATGGTACTCAGCTTCGACCGCGACCACGAACGCGTGTCGCTGGGCCTCAAGCAGCTGGTTGCCGATCCGTGGACCCAGGCCGAAGGCAAGTACCCCATCGGCACACACGTGAGGGGCAAGGTTGTGAGCCTGACGGACTACGGAGCATTCGTGGAGATCGAGGAGGGAGTCGAGGGGCTCATCCATGTTTCCGAAATGTCGTGGACCAAGAAGGTCAGGCATCCGTCCAAGGTCCTCAGTGTCGGCGACGAAGTGGAAGCGGTGGTTCTCAGCATCAACCCCGAAAACAAACGCATCTCCCTGGGCATGAAACAGCTCGAACCCAACCCCTGGGACATCATCGCCCAGAAGTATCCCGTGGGCACAACCATTGCCGGCAAGATCAAGAATATCACCGACTTCGGAGTATTTATCGGGATCGACGAAGGGATCGACGGCCTGGTGCACATCTCCGATATCTCCTGGACCAAGCGTGTGAAGCATCCTTCCGAGGTCTTCAAGAAGAACCAGGAAGTCCAGGCCATCGTTTTGAACATCGACAAGGAAAACGAGCGGTTCTCGCTCGGAATCAAGCAGCTTGAACCGGATCCATGGGAGAGCATTCCCGATCGCTATCCCCTTGGCAGCATCATCTCCGGGCCCATCACCAACGTGACGGATTTCGGCCTGTTCGTGGAACTCGAAGAAGGAATCGAGGGTCTCGTTCACGTCTCGGAGATCAGCAAGGAAAAGATCAAGTCTCCCATCGGCCAGTACAAGACGGGCGACAGGATCACCGCCAAGGTGATCAATATATCGCCCAAGGACCGCAAGATCGGCCTGTCCATCAAGAAGGTCGAGGAACAGGAAGAACGCACCAATTACGACGACTACATGCACAGCGCAAAAGCAGCTACGTCCAACCTTGGCGAACTGCTCAAGGAAGAACTGGAAGCCCGGGCGAACAACAACACGAACGACAAATCCTGAAGCTGCCTGCCTCCGAATCCGCGCCGTCTGCTCTTCACACCCGGTTTATGGTCTCCGCGCCTGAAACCGGGTGTTTGTTTTCCGGGTGTCGACGCTTATTTTATAGAGAGAATGTCGAATGAAACGACGCAACCTTTGGTTCATTCTCATCGCACTGATCATCGTATTCGGACTGATCGTGTGGCTTCTCGTGTCCGATTTCGAGCTCCTTTCCTCCTCTGACAGGATTGCGGTCGTGGAGGTGAGGGGCACCATTGCAAAATCACAGGACACCGTGAAGTCTCTCAAGGAATTAAGACAGGATGAATCCGTGAAGGCCATCGTGCTCAGAGTCGAATCACCGGGGGGAGGGGTCGGTGCGTCCCAGGAGATCTACCGGGAGGTCAGGCGGACCAGGGATGCCAAGCCCATAGTGGCCTCACTCGGGGGAATCGCCGCCTCGGGAGGATACTATGTTTCCTCTCCGGCGAACCGGATTGTCGCAAACCCGGGTACCATAACGGGAAGCATCGGAGTCATCGTCTATTTCCCTCGGCTGCAGGGGCTGTTTGACAAGATCGGCTACGGCATGACCACCATCAAGAGCGGGGAATTCAAAGACATCGGCAATCCCACACGGGAGATGACCGCCGAGGAAAGGCAGCTCCTTCAGAGCACAGTGGAGGAGACACACAACCAGTTCATTCGGGACGTGGCGGAGGGGAGAAATCTGCCCGAGGAAAAGATCCGGGAATGGGCCGACGGGCGCATTCTCATGGGGCAGGCAGCTCACCGCCTCGGCCTGGTGGACGAACTGGGAAACTTCGAAGACGCTGTCCGCATTGCGGCGAACCTTGCCGGAATCACGGGAGAGCCGGAGCTCATTTACCCGACCCGGAAGAGACGCTCGCTGCTGGAACTCCTTCTGGGAACCGAATTGAGTGAACGCGTCGATGTGCTGCTGGGAGGACCGGCCGGGTTCCTGAGGTATCAGCTGCCCATTTACCCTTGATCCATTCGGTGATCTTACCCGGTCCGGCGGCGTGACTTGAAGGAGTGAACTGCCGGCCTGCATCCACCGCATCGGCCTCCGGCCGGCATGACCGGGCCTTCACGTGAACCCGTGAAATACCGGGGAGGGAGGCCGGCCATGGTGCCGCCGGAGTTCGCGGTGTCGCAGACCGATTCATCGGTCCTGTTCAAGCCTTGAAGGAACTGACGTCCCCGGTGCCTTCCCTGAGCACTTCGGGGGTGTCGTCGATGAGGGAGATCACGCTGGAGGGTTTGCCGGGCACCGCTCCTCCATCGATGATGAGGTCGATGGCGTGGCCGAGTTTTTCCCTGATCTCCTGAGGCGTTCCCAGGACTTCGCCGGTTTCGGGATCCGAGGCGCTCGTACTGATCACCGGATGACCGAGTTCCTCCACGATGGCCAGGCAGATGGGATGATCGGGTACCCGAATTCCAACGGTCTGGCGCTTCGTCAGCATGATTTTCGGAACCAGGCGCGAACCTTCCAGGACAAACGTGTAAGGGCCGGGAAGAAGCCTTTTCATGGTCTTGTACGCATAGTTCGTCACCTGGGCATATTCGGCGATGTTTTTGAGATCACTGCATATGAAACTGAAGGGCTGATGCTGGGAACGACGTTTGAGCTTGTATACCTTCTCGATGGCACTCTTGTTGAAAAGATCGCAACCAATCCCATAGTAGGTGTCCGTCGGATAGGCTATGATCCCTCCGTTTGCCAGGACTTCAACGATCTTCTTGATCTTTCGCGGTTCAGGATGCGTGGGATTGACTTCCAGAATCATGAGCAATCCTTTCTGGTTCAGGGTTGAGGAGCAGGTTCCCCCCGGCGCGCGATGCGCCCCTTGCCTGTGATGCCTTGGAAAGGTATGCTGTAGATTTCAAGTCGGGGGGTGTGAGTACGGCAAGGATGACAGCCTCCGGTGCCGAATGCACACGAATTCGTCTCCTTAATGAGCATAAGGGCACGGAAGAGAGAAAGTCAAGATAAGAAAAGGAGCATGGAATTGAGTTCCGTCCGGTCAGACCCGGGCTTCGCGGCCATCGATGTGGGCTCTCACACCATCCGGCTTCTTGCAGCACGACTCGAGAACGACCACGACATGCGTCCCCTGCGGCTCGAGCGCAGAATCACGCGGCTGGCCCGGGATTTTCAGCAGGACGACACGCTTCGGCAGGAAAGCATTCGGGCCGGCATCGAGGTGCTGAAGGAATATGCCTCTCTTGTCGAGCACCTCGGGGTGAACAGGGTTTCGTGTGGAGCGACCGGCGTGGTCAGGAAGGCCCGCAACAGGGACGTGTTTCTCGATTCCGCAAAAAAAGAAACCGGCTTGGATATCTCCGTCCTGTCCGAACAGGAAGAAGCCCTGCATTCGGCAAGAGGGATTCTCAGCGTTCTCAAGCCCCCGCCCGAGAGGATTCTCCTTTCTTTCGACCTGGGAGGCAGCAGCACCGAGTTCATCCTGGTCGACACGGAACGTCCGGAACCTCTCTTTGTGACCAGCGTCTTTGTCGGAGCCGCGACTCTCACCCAGTCCCACTTCGATCTGGAGCCGCCTCCGGCACTCAGCCTGAAAAGCGCGGAAGATGATGTTCGGAAATCCCTCGAGTCGACATTTGCCGTCTTGAAGTCGATCAGGAAAGAGAGCACACACGCGGATCGCCCCCTGCTTGTCGTGGGAACGGCGGGGACGGTGACCACACTTGCCGCCCTTTTTCTCAGGATGAGCGAATATGAGCCGAACCGGATCAACGGCCTGGTCCTGCACGAACCCTGGCTCTCGGAAACCATCCATGCCCTGGCGGCTCTTCCCGTTGCAGCCCGCCGCGGCCTGCCCGGACTTGAAGCGGGCCGCGAGGACATCATCCTAGGAGGAGCCCTCATCGTGCGGGAGATACTGAGAGGCCTGGGCACAGACCGCCTGACCGTTTCGGACGGAGGACTGCTGGAAGGCCTTCTCATCGACCTTATTGAAAAAAGTCTCGGTCGGCCCCGCCGGCTGGTGACCCCCTTGACATGGCGGTTCCAATAGGAGTAAAGCCCCACAATGTGCAGTTTCCATGATTAGAATCAAGAATGGAGAAACTCGATGGACAATATCCAGCATCACGCTATACCCGAGGCACTGACTTTTGACGATATCAGTCTGCTTCCGGACTTCTCGGACATTCTGCCCCACGAAACCGACGTCACGACGCGACTCACCAGGGATATCCCCATGAGAATCCCGCTTACCAGCGCGGCGATGGACACGGTCACCGAGGCGGAGACGGCGATCAGCATTGCCCGCGAGGGAGGGATAGGCATTATCCACCGGAATATGTCGATCGAGCGCCAGGCCCAGGAAGTCAACAAGGTCAAGAAATCGGAAAGTGGCATGATTGTCGATCCGGTCACGGTGGAACCCGATCAGAAGATCGGCGATGTGCTCGCCCTGATGGCCAGATACCGCATCTCGGGCGTACCGGTGGTCAAGGGAGACCGGCTCGTCGGCATTATCACCAACCGCGATCTGCGTTTCGAAACCGACGAAAACATCAGGGTGTCCGAGGTCATGACCAAGGACGACCTGGTGACGGCCCGTGTGGGCATCTCGCTGGAAGAATCGAAGAAGCTGCTTCAAAAAAGAAGGATCGAGAAACTGCTCGTGGTCGACGACCAGGGGCGTCTCAAGGGGTTGATCACCATCAAGGACATCATGAAGATCAAGAAATATCCCAACTCCTGCAAGGACCATCTCGGCAGACTTCGCGTGGGAGCCGCCGTCGGCGTCGGCAGGGACACTCCCGACAGGGCGGCGGCACTCAAGGCGGCAGGAGTGGACGTCATCGCCGTGGACAGCGCTCACGGCCATTCCAGGAACATCATCGAGGCGGTCAGGCAGATCAAGACCCGGTTCCCCGATCTGCAGGTCATTGCGGGAAACGTTGCGACGGCGGCAGGCGCACAAAGGCTTATCGACGCCGGTGCCGACGCGGTGAAGGTGGGAGTCGGCCCCGGGTCCATCTGCACCACCCGTATTGTGGCCGGAGTCGGCGTGCCGCAGGTCACCGCCATCATGGATTGCTACAGGATCTGCAGCAGGCTCGGAGTCCCCGTCATCGCCGATGGAGGAATCAAGTACAGCGGAGACGTGGTCAAGGCCATTGCGTCCGGTGCCGACTGCGTGATGATCGGAGGCCTGTTTGCCGGAACGGAGGAAAGCCCCGGTGAAACCATTCTCTACCAGGGCAGAAGCTACAAGGTTTATCGTGGAATGGGCTCCCTGGGAGCCATGAAGGAAGGCAGCAAGGACAGGTACTTCCAGGACGAAGTGTTCGAACCCAAGAAACTGGTCCCGGAAGGCATCGAGGGCAAGGTCCCGTACAGGGGGCCCATCGCTGACATCGTTCACCAACTCATCGGCGGACTTCGAGCCGGAATGGGCTACCTGGGGTGCAAGACCCTCGACGAGCTTCGGTCCAAGGTGCGCATGGTGCGTATCACCAGTGCAGGTCTTCGCGAAAGTCACGTGCACGACGTCATCATCACGAAGGAAGCGCCTAATTACCAGGTGGATCTCAAGTAACGGGCACCCGCACGGCCAAAGGAAAGAATCTGCCATGTTTGATCACCTCCATGAAGAACGCATCCTCATCCTGGATTTCGGATCGCAGTATACTCAGCTCATTGCCCGCCGAATCAGGGAAAGCCATGTGTATTGCGAGATTCACCCATACAACTTGGCCCTTGAAGTCATCAGGGCCTTCGAACCCAGGGGGATCGTCCTCTCGGGAGGCCCATCGAGTGTCCATGACGAAGGGGCGCCTTTCTCCGATCCCGCCCTGCTCACCATGGGCGTTCCCGTCCTGGGCATCTGTTATGGGATGCAGCTCATGGCTCAACAACTGGGCGGGACAGTAGAAAAGGCGGACCGGCGTGAATACGGTCCCGCAGTCATGGATATCGACAATCCCGTCGAGCTTTTCCGGGATGTGGAAAGGGAGGGAGTGCGTGTGTGGATGAGCCACGGCGACCGCATCCTGGAGCTGCCTCCCGGTTTTTCCGTCCTCTCCCGCAGCGGCAACTCTCCTGTCGCGGCCATGGGAAACCCCAAAGCCCATCTTTACGGCGTGCAGTTCCATCCCGAGGTGGCCCATACACCCTGCGGAAAGGACATCCTCGAAAATTTCCTCTTCCGCATCTGCCGCTGCCGGCCCACCTGGACCATGAAGTCCTTTGTGGAATCCACCATCGAAAACGTGCGCGAGCGTGTGGGGAGCGATCATGTCATCTGCGCACTCAGCGGAGGAGTCGACTCGTCCGTCGTCGCCGTGCTCCTGCACAAGGCCATCGGCCCTCAGCTGCACTGCATCTTTGTCAACAACGGCCTGCTGCGCAAGGGGGAGGCGGAGAGTGTGCGCAGGATCTTCTCGGATCATTTTGAAATCGACCTGATCTACGTGGATGCCTCCAATATTTTTCTCGAACGCCTTCGTGGAGTGAAAGACCCCGAGAGCAAGCGCAAGATCATTGGGAACCTGTTCGTCGAGTTGTTCGAGCAGGAGGCCGCTCGACTCGCCGACGCCAGGTACCTCGCCCAGGGGACTCTCTATCCCGACGTGATCGAAAGCGTCTCCTTCAAAGGGCCATCGGCCACCATCAAGACTCATCATAACGTGGGCGGCCTTCCCGAGAGGATGAAACTGCGCCTGATCGAACCTCTGCGCGAACTGTTCAAGGACGAGGTGCGGCTCGTGGGCAGAGAACTGGGACTGCCCGAGCGCATCATCATGCGCCATCCGTTTCCCGGGCCCGGGCTGGCCATCAGGCTTATAGGGGATGTGACCGCCGAAAACCTGGAGATCCTCAGAGAAGCCGACAGCATCATACTCGAGGAGATCGAGGCGTCGGGGTGGTACGAGCATGTGTGGCAGGCATTTGCGGTTCTTCTGCCCGTGCGGTCCGTGGGAGTCATGGGGGATGAACGCACCTACGAGCAGGTGGTGGCTCTGCGGGCCGTCGAGAGTGTGGATGCCATGACGGCTGATTGGGCCAGGCTTCCCTACGAAGTCCTTCAGCGCATATCGAATCGAATCATCAACGAGGTAAAGGGCGTCAACCGGGTGGTGTACGATATATCTTCCAAGCCGCCGAGCACCATCGAGTGGGAATAATCCTGTCCAGTTTCCGTCAAGGGTTCATACACGCCGGCGACAACGAAACGCGACAACTTTTTTTCGGAAGGCCCCCTGCAGCGGGGGTGGGTACATTCAGCCAATGCGGGAGAAGACCCTCCGATTTTACAGGTTCCAGCATCGAGACAGGAGCAACTGGTTCTCCTTTCAGGTTCGGCACAGGGAGACGGATCTGTGGATCCGGGCTCATGCCGACCTGCGCAGGGAAGCACATTCGGCCGTCGTGAACTTTCGGCATCAGTTGGACACTTACATTTCCAGGTTTCCTTCCTTCCTCGAATCCCTGGAGCCTCTGCCCGACGATCCGCTGGCACCCGAGCTGGTACGCCGCATGCTGCAGGCCGGCCTGGCGGCTGGAGTCGGCCCCATGGCCGGGGTGGCGGGGGCAATGGCCGAGGCGGTCGCGGTTTACCTCGAACCCGCTTCTCCGTCCATTATCGTAGAAAATGGCGGGGACTGCTTTCTCGATCTCGACGAGGATACGGTGATAGGAGTCTATGCCGGCAAAGAGTCCCCTTTCAGCGGGAAAATCGGGCTGAGGCTCACCGCGGATCGATTTCCCATCGGCGTCTGCACGTCGTCCGGAACCCTGGGACACTCGCTGAGCTTCGGGAAAGCGGACGCGGTGACCGTCCTTTCCCGGGATGCCGCATCGGCCGACGCCGCCGCAACCGCACTCGGAAACCTTGTGAAAAGCCCCGCGGACATTGCGGCAGCCCTGGAAAGGGCGCCCGACATACCCTGTGTCGAAGGCGTCCTGATCCTGGTTCGAGACAGGATGGGAATATGGGGCAATCTCGAACTCGTGCGACTCTGAACCGTTCCTCCAGGCCCGCACTGCAAAAAGATCTTGTGTTTTCTCAGTCGGTTGCTATAGTAAGATTTCTGATAACGGATGAAAATTAATGGATTAAGCATCCCCGACTTTCGTGGAGGCCATGCGCGTCGTTGTAATGTCCGATACCCACCTGAGCCGGGTCACCGATCCGTTCAGGTACCTTTGTGCCCGGCATTGTGAAAATGCGGACATGGTGATCCATCTCGGAGACATGGAGAGAAGTCCGGTCCTGGATTATCTCGAGCAGTATCACCTCGAGGCCGTGGCGGGGAACATGGACGATCATCTCATACGCGAACGGCTGCCATCGAAAAAGATTCTGCGCATCGAAGGCCGGCGCATAGGAATCGTTCACGGGTGGGGGCCCTCCCATTCCCTCAGGCAGAGGCTGCTGTCCGAGTTCACGGGTGTGGACGCTGTTCTTTTCGGTCATACTCATGAGGCATTGCAGCGCATCGAGGATGGAGTGCTCTGGTTCAATCCGGGCTCGGTTTTTGCCGGCCGGGGAGCGCTGCCCGGGAGCCTGGGAATCCTGGAAATCGAAGACCGGATACGGGGCAGGATCATTTCGGTCGAGGAGTAGTTCATGCAGAACCTGTGGGCCCCATGGCGAATGGAATATATCCTGGGGAAAAGGGAACCCTACTGCATATTCTGCCCCGAAGGGGGCGGACATACGGACGAGGAGCGGCTCATCCTGTACAGCGGCACGCTGACCATGGTGATGATGAACAAGTATCCGTACAACAACGGGCACCTGCTGGTTGCTCCCTGGAGGCATGTCGCCACGTTGGAGGAACTGCACGAGGACGAGATGCTTGCCGTCATGAAATGGATCAGGAACTGCACGAAGATTCTCAAGCGGGTCATGAAGCCGGACGGTTTCAACGTGGGTCTGAATCTCGGAACATCCGCCGGCGCCGGGGTGAAGGATCACGTTCATTTTCACGTGGTGCCCCGCTGGCAGGGGGACACCAATTTTCTTACGGTTCTGTCTGACGTCAGAAGTATTCCCGAGCACCTGAAGCAGTCCTATACCAAGCTGTTACCCCATTTCAAAAAGGAGAGCATTCATGAGGTGGTTTAAGCTGGGCACTACTGCTCTAGTCGTGGGTCTCATCGCATTGTTCATCAACCAGAATCTGTCCACCTTTCGAAACCCCATACCTTTTTCTCTGAACCTGTATATCACTCAGAAGATCGAATGGAGCCATCACCTTTACACGCTTCTGATTCTCACGGCCGCACTGGGATTTTTCGTAGGTGTCGTTGTGGCGATGCGCCCTTATCTCCATGTCCGCCGCCAGCTTGCCGTGGAAAGACAGGAGAAAAAGCAGCCTGCGACTCCCCAGGAATCCAAGCCTGGAACCGGGGGGAGTGCAGAAGCTTCTCACTCTGCAACCTAGGACGGTGATGAAACAGGCGCCATTCTGCGAATAGTCGTAACCGGGCAGTCGACTGGATTGCCGTTGATGTCTGTCCTGGCGGCAGTTCATACCTCGATATCCTCCTTGTATGCGCCATTCAAGCGCCCAATGGGTTTGCGGCGGTATACCGCAGGGGCGCCCGCAGGGGCATTTCTTCCCGTGAAGGCGGATCCGGCAGGGGTGGTTTGCGAACCGCCCCTGCAATCGCGAACCGCCCCTGCAATCACCCGTGATTACAATGATTCCATTGTAAATGATTCGGCATGATCACCCCTTCATCCCCATCTTTCCTTCAACAGCGACCCAGGGATCGGGCCGGGAGGTCGTTCACCGGCCCGGTTGTCCGTTAATCGGGCATCCCCTGCCTGTCGGAAAGGGAATACTTTTCGAGGTACCCTCGAGGCGTGACCATCCAGCCGTTCCAGACATAGGTTCTGCTGTTTCCTACAATGACTACGGACTGCATGTCCACCTCGTCGAAAGGGATTTCCTCCAGGGTGGTAAGGTGTTTCCACTGGCCCTTGCGCATGGCCTGCCGAACAATGGCGACGGGAGTCTCGGGGCAACGATGGCGGAGCAGCACCTGTTGAGCGGCTTCAAGGAGATCCGGCCGGGCTTTGCTGCGGGGGTTGTAGATTGCGAGAACAAAATCGGCGGATGAAGCGGCTGTCAGCCTTTCCTGTATCAATGGCCATGGAGTGAGGTGGTCGCTCAGGCTGACGGCTGCAAAATCATGCATCAGGGGCGCTCCAAGCAGGGACGCCGCCGCGTTGAACGCCGCTACTCCCGGGATCACGCGTATGAACAGGTCGACCGGTCCCTCCGGTTGTCCATCCGGCGGCGCCGTTCGCAGATCTCTTTCCCTGCAGAGGTCGAAAACCAGGCCGGCCATACCATAAATCCCGGCGTCTCCGCTCGATACCAGCGCGACCTTTTCACCTGCCACGGCATGATCGATGGCCTGCTGGCAACGTTCGACCTCCCTGCGCATTCCGCTCGAAACGACTGTCCTGCCCTCGACCAGTTCGGCGATCAGTTCGATGTAAGTCCTGTAGCCGAACACGACCGAGGCGGAAAGCAGTGCGTCGAGGGCTTCAGGGACCATGTATGAGCGGTGGCCCGGTCCGAGACTGATTACGGAGAGCTCACCCGGGCCACGGCCACGGTGGCGTTTGCCGTCTTCTGTTTCGGAACGAGGATTTCGTCCGCCCGGGCACTCAACTTGGCTGTCGCTTCGCATACACTCTGAACTCCTATATGTTTTCCCACCATGTCCGATGGGTTGGGAACCGAAATCTTCCCGGCTTCGTCCCTCGAGTAAAAGTGGACCGGCCGGTTCAGTATTTCAGCAGCCTCGACAATCCCCCGCTCGTCCGCCTTCAAATCCACGCTTGCAAGGTTTCTCACGGAAAGCAGTGAAAGCCCGAATTTGAGAAAAACCTTCCTGATCAAGCCCACGATCTCATCCGAAGCCGTCGACCGGTTGCATCCAACGCCGATCACCAGGTTGCGAGGGCGCAGCTTGAGGCATTTCACCCGACGGGGGGCGAGGCGCTCGGAGGCCCAGACTCCAGGAACTGACCGGATGAATCGGTGTTCCTCCATCGTCTGTCCCGCCCAATCCGGCGAGGAAACCGGCGCACTCTCGATCGAATTCCCCCTCCGCACCGATCTGCAGATTCCCGGCGATTCCTCTTTGGAAGGAGCCGAACCGGGGCAGCACATCACGTTCGGAAAAGATTCGAAAAAGGGCCTGATTCTTCCGCCCGGATCATAGATCCAGGTGGCTTCGTCTTCGAGAACGGCTCGGCTGATTTGCTTCACCATCCCGATGTTTTCGATATCGAAACCCTCCTGCACGGCGACCATGTCGACGGCCGGTTTGCCTCGGACATCCGAAGCCGTCGTGATGACAGCCCTGCCGCCCACCTTCTCAGCCACCTTTTTCGCCAGCAGATTGGCTCCCCCCAGGTGCCCTGAAACCAGGCTGACGGCGTATTCCCCGTTTTCATCCACGACCACCACGGCGGGATCCACGGTTTTGTGGGAGAGGAGCGGCGCGATGAGGCGAACGACGATGCCCGCCGCCATGATACACACGATTCCGTCGTAGGACTCCCAGATGCCGGGAAGGAGGTCCCCCAGGCGATCGAAGCTCCTGCATCCTTGCATCCCATGCCACGCCGGCAGAAAACAGTCGCTCCCCTCAAACCGGGACGCAAGCTCCAGGGCCAACTCTCCTCCAGCGCGGGTGAGAGCGACGATAGCTACGGAGGATTCAGGTGGTGTGTTTCGCCTTTCGGAATCCATGGCTGAACGATGCGTCATAAAGTTTCGATTTCCTGACCGGAGTCCCCTTGTGTGCGGCAAAGACTTCTCCGATCATGATGATTGCCTGGCGCCTGATATCCTCGGCCTTGACCTTCGAGGCTATATCCTCCAGTGTGCCTTCGATCAACAGTTCATCGGGCCATCCTACCCTGTAGGCAACCACAACGGGGGTCTCCGAAGGGTACGAGGAAGAGACCTCCGAAACCACCTTCTCGATCTGTCCCACGCTGAGGTATATCACGAGAGTGGCCTGGTGGGCAGCGAGAGATCGAAGATTTTCCTTCTCCGGGACAGGGGTTTTTCCCGCCAGGCGGGTGAGAATCAGCGTCTGGCAAACCTCGGGCAGGGTGAGTTCCTGTTTGAGAGCCGCCGCCGCCGCGAAAACCGCCGAGACTCCCGGCACCACGCAGCAGGGAATTCCATCCCGGTCCAGGAGTTCCATCTGCTCCCGGATAGCCCCGTAGAGGCTCGGATCCCCGGTATGCAGGCGCACCACCTTTTCAGCGCCGCGATATCCCTCGACGAGGAGTGCATGGGTTTCATCGAGAGTCAAACCCGCGCTGTTGAATACCCGGCATCCTGTTTTTCGCTGTTCGAGCAGCACTTCCGGAACGAGGGAACCCGCATAGACAATACGATCGGCTTCCTGCAGCAGTCTTTGGCCCTTCACCGTGATGAGCTCCGGATCTCCGGGTCCCGCTCCCACAAAATATACGGGATGGTTCATAGAAATTCCTTTCAAGTCAGGCCGACTCGCTCCTGCAGGCCTTGACCACAAATACGGGATTGAGGGCGTGCAACCGCATGCTGCTGCCGATGGGAACGGAACGGTTCACCTGGAGCTGCAAAACGGACATATCGAAAGACCTGTTCTGCCAGAAGGACCGGGCAGCCTCGAGCGTATCGAGGGTCACAGCCGTCTGGACCACTCTGCCACCGGGTCGAAGGCGGGAGGCTGCCTGGTTGAGTATTTCCACCAGGTCCGGGCCGCTGCCCCCGATGAAAACCCGGTCCGGATCGGGCAGCCGGTTCATCACATCGGCCGCGCTGCCGTGGACCGGCCGAACATTCCGGCAGCCGAACCGTCTGACGTTTTCGACCAGGTCACGATAACGCGCCTTGTTCCTTTCCACGGCGAAGATTTTCCCCAAAGAAGCGATGCGACAGGCCTCGATGGAGACAGACCCGCTCCCCGAACCCAGGTCCCAGAGCACGAGCCCCCTTTCGAGGCCGAGGAGAGCCAGGACCACCGCCCGGATTTCGAGCTTGGTGATGAGTCCGGCCTCGTGGGAAAAAACTTCCTCGGGCAGTCCGAACACCGGCAGCCGGGGCAGTGGTTCCTGAACGCCCGGCGACCCTGGTTCTCTGAAAACCCCAACCAGGTTGAGAGGGGAGAACCGGCCATCGAGGGCTTCTTCGAGAGAAAACCGCCGCACCTTCTCGCCGGGCAGACCAAGGTCTTCGGCCACTACGAGGAATCGATCTCTGAACCCTTCGCGGATCAACTCCCGGGCAATCCACTCGGGTGTATGCCCGGGGTCGGTGAACAGGACCATCCTGTCACAGCAGGTCAATTCACCCAACCAGGACATCCCGGCGTGTGAACCGCTCCTCCCATGAAGACTGAACACCCGTACGTCCTCCCACGGCTCCGCCAGCCGGGAGAAAAAGGCCTGCACGCTGGTGATATTCGGCAGGACCAGCACCCGGTCTTCTCCAACGGCCCGCACGAGCCTTCTGCCTATGCCGAAGAAGAGGGGATCCCCCGATGCAAGCACCACCGTGCGCCGATCTTTCGAAGCCTGTGCCACTCGATGAAGAAATGCATCGAGGGACGAATCGATCGGGATTCTCTCCCCCCCGTGTTCGGGGAATTCGTCCAGGTGCCTTCCGCCACCCGCAAGCACTTCGGCATGTCGAATCCAGCTCAAAGCCTTTTCGCCGAGATCGGCCTTCCCCATCCCCATCCCCACGAGAACCAACAGGGGTGGATGCCAGCTGCCAGGATCGAGCCTCGAACGATCATGTATCATTGGGTCACATCCGCCAGGAGGTTTCCGCTGTAATCGAAAAGCAGCAGACGCACCGAACAGGCATCTCCCGCGATCTGCGCCGACTGCCTCAGCGCTTCCCGGGAGACGTCTTCGATCACACTCATAGCCTTTTGTTCGAGCAGCAGTTCGAGGGCGTGGCGGGCGGTGTTGGCCGACCTGATTTCGTCGCAGAATCCGGCTGTGAAGCCTCTGCGTCGAGCCGCATCGGCCAGAGGCCCCAAGTCGAGCGGCACGGTATGGGCATGTGTATACGGATGTCCCTGTGCCATCTTGACTACCTTTCCGAAAAAGGCGCTGTGGATGATGCCGCGAAAACCCTTGCGGGAAGCCTCCCTCACCGAAAAATCGAAGAAATCCGCGATCTGGACAAAGGATTCGGGAGGCAGTTCCGACAGGATCCGACCAGCCAGCTTCTCGCTCTTTCCGCCCGTTGCAAGAACCACCTGCCTGCACCCTGCGGATGCCGCAACCGAAAGCGACACCCGTACGGTGTCCTCGTATGCTTCATGTGAAAAAGGCTTCACAATCCCTGTGGTTCCCAGGATGGATATCCCACCGGCGACACCCAACCGCGGGTTCAGAGTATGCCGCGCCAGTTCTACTCCCCTGGGAACCTCGATCTCCACCTCGACCAGCAGACCGCTCGAACCGGGAAACGGCTCCCCGAAGGGCAGCAGGATGTGCGGCGTGGCTGAACGGCAGGGCTCTAAGTTCTTCGAATGCCCTGGCAGAGCGATACAGGGATGCAGCTTCAATTCTTCGACTAGATTCCGGGCAAGCATCTCCCGGGGCACGGGATTGACGGCGGGCTCCCCGACAGCCGCCGGCAGCCCCCGCCTGGTGACCACTCCCACTCCCTTGCCCGCAAGCACGCATATCCCCGTGCAGCCGCCTTCCCCTGTGATCCCGTCAAGCATTCGGGAACCGTCCGCTCTGTTGCGGGAGCATCTCACCGACGTCTTGATTTCCGCCCTGTGTGTCACATCGGGGTCGTCCCCGCCGTCCTTGATCACCCGGGCCCACGCCTTCAGCCCGTCGAAGCCGCAGCCGTCAACGAAGACCGGAAGATAATATCCGAGAGGCAGCCGAACTGCGACAACGGAAGGAGACCGGCCCGTCAGAAGAAGCCGCAATGCGGCCCTGGCGGCAGCAGTTGCCGCCGTGCCGGTGCTGAACCCGCAGCGCAGCCTTTTCCTTTTTTCGGAGCTCTTGTCCCCGTCTTTCTCCGCACCTGGTTTCATGCGACCTTACCTGGAAACGGACCGGGGGCCTGTGGGGTGGAGCATGTCGGCCAGCTGTTCGACAGCATCCACGCACCGGGGACCCGGACGTGAAAAGATGAATTCATCGGCAAACATGACCCTGCCCCCGCGAACCGCTTTCAGGCGATCGAAGTGAGTCCTCTTTGCGGGATCCACGGGATTCCTGTTCATGGGCCCCACCTGCACCACATAGAAATCCGGGGCCTCCAGGAGAAGGGCTTCCAGGCTGTACTGCACGATGGCCCTTTCGTTTCTCAGGACGTTGATCCCGCCGGCCGCCTCGATGATCCGATCGACGATCGAACCCTGGCCTGCACCGGTGAGCGGTTCGGCTCGGATCTCGAAAAAAACGCGAGGAACATCTCCCGCCCCGGACCGGCGTTTCTTCACTTCCTTCAGCCTTTCCTCGAGCCCGGAAACGACCTTGCCGGCTTCCTTCTCCTTCCCCGCAAGAATACCCAGCCTGGTCATGGTGGAAAATATTCCCTCGAAAGTCCTGGGGGCAAACACGGCGACAGGGATGCCCGCAGCCCGAAGGCGTTCGAGGTCGACGGCGGTATCTCCCCGGGTCGCACTTTGAATCACCAGGTCAGGCTTAAAGCCGATAATCATCTCGATATTGGGCCTCATGTGCGTTCCCACAGACGGCAGCTTTTCGATGCCAGGCGGGTATTGATCGGCCTGTGTACGCCCCACCAGCCGGTCTCCGGCTCCAATGGTGAACAGCATTTCGGCGAAGGCTCCGTAGAGCGGTATAATGCGCCGGGCCGGCTGATCCAGGGATACCCTGCTCCCCGTGTCATCCTCGATGACAACAGACGCGGAGGCATTCCGCGGCAATACCATCATGACGGCCGCAATCAGGAGGAACCCAGCCCGGCATGTCATGGACAAACGATTCACGATATTTCCTTTCTCCGGTGCCTGGCGGATTCCGGTCAGGGCAGAAAAACGACCTGTTTTTTGTCCGTGCCGCTGATGGCCTGGACCATGACCGGCGTTTCGTAGATCTTTTCCAGCAGCTCGGAGGTGAGCACGGAATCGACCGGGCCATCGGCCGCCAGCCAGCCTTCTTTCAGAAACAGCATCCTCCGGCAGAAGAGTGCAGCCAGGTTCACATCGTGCATAACGGCAATGACCGTTATTCCTTCGTGGCGGTTCATGCGATCGAGCACCCGGAACACCTGCAGCTTCCTGTGAATGTCCATGGCCGAAGTGGCTTCATCCAGCAGGAGGACCGGGGTCTCCTGTGCAAGCGCCCTGGCCATGATCACACGCTGGCGTTCTCCTCCGCTCAGAGCCGTGATGAGACGCTGGGCAAACATGACGGTATCGGTGATGTCCATGGCACGCTCCACGGCCTCTTCGTCCCTCAGCGTATCGAGCTGCCACCGGCCCTGGTGAGGATAGCGGCCCATCCGTACAATATCCATGCAGGAAAAAGGAAAACGCAGTTCGCCGTCCTGGGCCACGACAGCCATGCGCCTTGCGCGATCCTTGTGTTTGAGGCGGTCGACCGGGGTCCCGAGGATCTCGATACTCCCCTTCCGAGCCGGCACCACACCGCTCAACGCCAGTACCAGCGTCGTCTTCCCCGCTCCATTCGGCCCGAGTACACCCACAAACTCACCGCGCCGGACTGTGAATGAAACGCCCTTCAGCACATCCCGGCCGGGATACCCGCAATGGACGTCTTCCACCTGGATCACAGCTGGAGGTATTTCTTGCGGTGCAGAAGCAGATAGCAAAAGAAAGGTCCTCCCAGGATGGCGGTCACGACTCCGACGGGCACCTCCTGCCCGCCCGGAAGGAGGCTCCGCGCAAGGGTATCCGAAACGAGAACGAGCAGTCCCCCGAGGAGTGCGACCGCGGGCAGCAGCCTGCGGTGACCCGGCCCTATAGAAAGGCGCACGAGATGGGGAACCACAAGCCCCACAAAGCCGATGATTCCGCTCACAGCCACTGCGGCTGCCGTGACGAGCGACGCCGCCAGCAGAAGCCGGAATCGCACACGCTGTACGTCAACTCCCAGCTGCTGGGCCTGCACATCCCCCAGGCTGAGAAGATCGAGTTCCCTCGAAAAGCACGCGATGATCAGTCCTCCCGCCAGCAGGTAGGGAATCACGAGCATCACGTGCGACCAGCTCTTTCCTGAAAGGCTCCCCATGATCCAGAAGACGATGGTTGAAACGGAATCCTCGTTCAGGCTCTTGAGCAGGCTGATCCAGGCGGACAGAAAGGTGGAGACGATGATTCCCGCCAGGACCAGGGTGGTGGCATGTATGCGGCCGTCCATGCGCCCCAGGAGATACACCAGGTAAAGGGCTCCCACGGCACCCGCAAAAGCGGCCACGGGCAGGGCGCTGATTCCCAGAAAATGAATGCCTCCCCAGCCGAGCAGAATCGCCAGGGAGGCACCGAATGCCGCCCCCGTCGAGACTCCCAGTGTAAAGGGATCCGCCAGCGGGTTGAGCAGTACCCCCTGGTAGACCGCTCCCGCCAGAGCCAGCGCGGCGCCCACCGTCAGCGCCAGGCAAACCCTGGCCACCCGTACATGAATAACGATGTAGCGCACCGTATCGTCGATGTCCGCGGCAGCGGCAGGGGAAAGAAGGGAGAGCAGGAGTCTCCACACGGTCTTGTAGGGAGTTTCGAAGGAGCCTATGCCCGAGGTGAGAAAGGCCGCCAGGACAATGGTGAGCAGAAGGGATCCCCAGCAGAGGACGGCCCGCGAAGGAATGCGGGAAACCGGGGAAGAATGCGGGAGCGGACTTCGACCGTCGACGTGCTCGCTTTCGATGTTCCCTCGTCCTCCCGCCATATTCCGCTTCTTTTCAATCGGTATCCGGCCTGGGCCGGGCCGTTCCTAAGACTCGATGCCGCGCTTCTTGATGATCATGAGTGACAGATAATGAGGCTGCCCCATGGCTGAAAGCCTCTCGAAATCGCGTTCTACGATTTCCCCTTCCAGCCCGCAGCGGCTCACAAAACAGCAGCGGTCCTCGAGCCCGGATTCCCTGATCTGGGAGAGAATCTGCGGAAACTGCTTGTAGGTTTTCATCAGGACCACGTTGTCGGCCACCGAAACCACTTCCTTGAGCCGATCCGCGCCCTTGGCACCCGAAATGATGGTGATGGCTTCCTCCCCTTCGCCCAGGGGCAATCCGGCACAGGCTGCCGCAGCCTGGAAGGAAGTCACTCCCGGGATGACCGTAACGACAACTTCCGGCAGCCTGCTTTTGATCTTGCGCATGAGATAGATGAAAGTACTGAACGTAAGAGGGTCTCCCAGCGTGAGAAAAGCCACGTTCTTGCCCTGCCGCAGGATCTCCACCACCTTTTCGCAGTTGGCCTGCCATGCATCCTCGAGTCTTTCGGAATTGAAAGTCATGGGAAAGGCAAGCTGGTCCAGGGGCGTATCCGGTGACAGGTGGTCCCGAACGATGTGGTGAGCGAGGCTGTAGTCGTTGTTGCTGGACGAGGCGGCAAATACGTGAGCCACCTGTTTCAGTACCTTGACCGCCTTGAGCGTCAGCAGCTCCGGGTCACCGGGTCCAACACCTATGCCGTAGAGTGTGCCGAGCATATCATCTCATCCTTATCTGTCTTCCGTCCTGGCCCATTCGAGCAGTGCGTGCAAAATGGCCACCGCCACCGAACTCCCGCCCTTGCGCCCGAGTACCGTAACAGCCGGCTGGTCCATGATTTCCAGCAGTGCATCCTTGGATTCGGCAGCCTTGACGAATCCAACGGGAACACCCACGATCAATGCAGGCCGGATTCCATCTTCCTCGACTATGCGGATCATTTCCAGCAGCGCCGTGGGGGCATTGCCGATGGCGACGATGCTTCCCTGAAACTTTTCGGCAAAGTGCCTGAATGCCGCGACGGAACGCGTTACCCCTTCCTCCTCGGCCCACCGGTGACTTTCAGGCACGGCCGACGGAGTCACCACGTCATTGCCGAACCATTTCAGCCGCCATGGGGAAAGGCCGGCCCGTATCATGCGCGTGTCCGTGAATATCGGGGCTCCCGAACGCAGCGCCGCTGCTCCCGATGAGACGGCATGTGGATGGAATCGAATCCGGCCGGCATAATCGAAGTCCCCCGTGGTGTGTATGACTCGTCGAACCACCTGCCACTGCTCGGGAGGAAAGGAATGCTCCCCCATCTCTTCATCGATGATGCGAAAGCTCTCCTTCTCGATATCCCTTCCTGCCTCGACGAGACCCGGCCGATCGATTTCCGGATTGTGCTCCCTGCGTGAAAGCATCCCCTTTATCCCTTCCGGCCCGTCAAGTCGGGCCCCCAAAAACGAAAAAAGTCCTCGAATCCCCAATGCGGGGATCACAAGGACTGCACCCGGCTCAACTTGATCCTCATGTTTCTTCAGGGAAAACCGCGTTCCCCGAAACAAGCGCTCCCGGAGCCTGCCCGAGAACGAAGTTGGATTCAGGCAGGTTTTCTGACTCACGGATCATCCTACTCGCCACACCTTCCCAGTCCGCTTGCAGATCAGACCAGTGGTCCTCATGGCTTTCGTTCCCGTTCACAGCGGCGGGACCGCGACGGTATCTCACCGTCTTCCCTCTTAAATCCGTTTTCCGGATACCTGAACCCGCAGAATATCAAAGAACCGGCTCCCCTCCCAGCCGCAGAAACCCTGCGAGGGGAACTCCAAGTGCTTCTTGTCACTCCGAAAGTTTGCACAATCCTCTTGCTTCTCATGATGAATCGGATTATCTGTATCGTATTTGAAGTTCCACGTCAATCTTATTGGATCGACGGCCAAGGCAAATCACCTCTTTGCCTCCTCCAAGTGGCGAGTACCTCTCAAAGAAAGAATGGCGATCTATGATCGAGGGTGCCGGACGATCCTGTTTTTCTCACAACCGCCTGGTTTCATTCCCCGGAAGAGCCGAATCTTTGGACAGATTCCCGTTGAAAACTCTTTGACCCTCCTGCCTTGTTGTGGTTAGATTCCGGTGTTCACTGCGCGAAACACTATCCTACGAACTGCAGGAAGTCGTGAAAGGAAGAGGAGAGGAAAATGAGCCGTTTGAAGCGCTGGTTGTTCTTGTCGGGAGCTGGCATTCTTGGTCTCGGGATAATCCTTCTCGTGAGCAGCCTCGCCGCAGTCAATTACCTGGTCGACATTTTCTGGTTCGATTCCCTGGGTTACGGCCTCTATTACTGGCAGAGACTGCTCTACCGCTACTTCGTTTTCGTCGCAGTCACCGTGGTGTTCTTCCTGATTTTCTTCCTGAACTTCTGGGTGGCGTCCAGGTACCTCGGCACGACGGCGCCCAAGCCTTCGACATCCAGGAGTTCTGCCATCAAGGCGTATAAAGACCTCTTCAAGATGTTCAGAACCGGGTCCCTCTGGGTTTATACCCCTCTGTCCCTCATTCTCTCCATCGTTATCGCCCTTCCCCTTTTCGAACAGTGGGAAGCCTTTCTGCTCTATATCACGGCTCCCCCCATCGGTGCCCAGGATCCTGTGTACGGGAAGGACATCAGCTATTACCTCTTCTCTTATCCCATCTACACGCTGCTGCAGCGACGTCTGCTTTTCGCCTTCCTCCTCCTTCTGCTCGGCCTGGTCTTTCTGTACTGGATGGAGCGGCGCCTGCTGTCCCAACAGGACCAGAAGCTGCCCGTCGGCGCCAAATGGCATCTCAGCAACCTGGTCCTTCTGATCTTCCTCATCGAGATCTGGGACTACATTCTGCAGCGCCATGGGCTGGTTTACAGCTCCAGCCACCTGCCGCTGTTCTATGGACCGGGATTCACCGAGATACGCATCATCCTGCCCCTGATCTGGATGACCCTGCTGCTTCTCATGGGAACGGCTCTCTTCTGCGTCTATTACATTCAGCGGCGCAAGGGGCTCAAGATCTTCGTCGGATTCGCCGTCTGCTTTGCATTGGCGATGGGAATCCGCCACTCCGCGCTTCTGCCGAACCTTGTTCAGAAGTATATCGTCATGCCCAACGAGATTTCGAGGGAAAGGCCCTTCATCGACAACAACATCAGGGCGACCCTCGCCGCGTACAACCTTACGGACGTCGAAACCAGGCAGTTCACTCCGGCCCGCATCCCCGGCGACATCGCCACTCCGAAGATCAGGGCCGAACTGAGAAACATTCCCGTCTGGGACGGGGAATTGCTCGAGGACGTCTACAAGCAACTCCAGCAACTCCGCACCTATTATTCATTTCCCACGGTGGACGTGGGGAGGTACACCGTCAACAACGTCTACCAGCAGGTTTTCCTCAGCGCCCGTGAACTGGATTATACCCTCATCCCCGAAGCCGCCCAGAACTGGGTAAACCAGCACCTGTCCTATACTCACGGCTACGGCGCGGTAATGACACCGGCCGGACAGGGAGGGGACGAACCGATGACCTGGTTTCTTCGCGGGATTCCCCCCGAATCCGAATATGGTTTCAGCATCGAACAGCCGGGCATCTATCTCGGACTGGGGTCCTACACGTACATCATAGCCCCCAACGACGCGGGTCAGATCGATTACCCCAAAGGGGATACCAACGTCATGGTGAACTACTCCGGCAACGATGGAGTCCCCATGTCCTCGCTCTTCAGGAAACTTCTCTTTGCCTATTATTTCGGCGATCGGAACGTGTTCTTCACCACCAAGACGAACAGGGAAAGCAAGATTCTTTTCAGGCGCAACATCGTGGAACGCATCACCACCCTCACTCCTTACCTCATGCTGGACAAGGACCCCTACCTGGTGGTGACCCCCAAGAAGCTCTACTGGATCCAGGACGCCTACACCACATCCAGCCATTATCCCAATGCCATGCCGTATGCCTCTGAATCGGGAGACCTGAATTACATCAGGAACTCGGTGAAGATCGTGGTGGACGCCTTTGACGGTAACGTCGATTATTATATCTTCGACCCGAAGGACCCCATCGTGCGAGCCTATTCCAGGATCTACCCGGGCGTCTTCAAAAGCAGCGCTCAACTGCCGCCCGAACTGGCTACGCAGGTGAGGTATCCGCAGGACATCTTTGAAATCCAGATGAGCATCTACACGAGGTATCAGCAGAGGGACCCCGATGTTTTCTATCAGCAGGAGGACATCTGGGAGTTCGCCAAGACCTTCCACGGCAAGACCCCTGCGACCATCACGCCCTACTACCTGACCCTGGATCTCATCGACCCGGCGAGGTTCGATTTCCTCCTGCTTCTGCCCATGAGCCCGAAGGGTCGAGACAACCTGAGGGCGCTCGCCATTGCGGGCTCGGATCCCCCTCACTACGGAAAGATCATCGTCTACAGCTTTCCCAAGGGTGAACTCATCTACGGCCCGTCCCAGATCTACGCTCTCATCAACCAGGATACGACCATCGCGGAGCAGTTCACACTCTGGGACCAGATAGGATCCCAGGTGGACAGGGGAAAGATGATCATTCTTCCCATCAGCAACGTCATCATTTACATCCAGCCGGTATATCTCAAGGCGGCTACCCGTTTGAAGATCCCCGAACTCAAACGTCTCATCATGAGCCAGGGGCAGTTCGTGGTCATGGAATCCTCCCTCGAAGAAGCCTATGCCAAGCTTCAGGAACGCATAAAGTCCGAAGCCGAAAGGATCGAATGGCGCTTTGGCCCGCTTATGCCCGGCTCGTCTCAATCGGAAAGCGGAGTCCCCTCGCCTGGTCAGCCGGGTGCTCACCAGCCGCGGCCCTGACGGTACGCGTGAGCGGTTCGTACTCCAGGGGCGCACCGAATGGGGCCGGTGTGGGAGCGTCGAAACCGGAAATCCGGAATGAATCCCACCTTCCGCACTCACGAACCAGCGTCAAATGAGAGGATGACAGGAATACGACAGGTACAGGGGAGCCAAAGCGGCTCCCCTTTTTTCAGGGCGGGGACCCGGCTATTCCACGGGCTTCTTCGTTTGCACCTTCTCCAGCACCTTTTCGAGATAATACTGGTTCTCTTCCAGCGCGGCAGAAACCCGGCGAGTCATGTTGAGCTTCATGACCAGATAATTCAACTTCTTTAATTGTCGATATTTTTCCTGGGCATCCTGGATCCCTTCCAGCAGAGCCTCGGTGTTTCGTATTTCTTTCCGAAGCTCGATCTCCGGCGGAAGGCAATCCGCGTTCTTCAGGATCTTATAGGCGATGCGCAGGTCCGGAGGAAGATGCCCGTCATCTTCCAGTTTAAGAGGCTTTCCCTTGCCTGGAAGATCATCGAATTCCCCGCGGTCGATGGCTTCTCGTATGCGTTCGTCGGCGATTTTGTCGAAAATGGCGAAGATATTGCTCATCGCGATCCTTTTCGCTCAAGGGCGCATGTCTTATTTTACGTGTACATTATACCAGTCGAGATTCATCAAATGAAAGGAGAATATGGCCGAAACCGGAACTCCCCCCCTCCTTGATCCTTTTCCTCCCCGCAGCATCTGGATTCTGGGTGCGGGTCACTTCGGAACGCTTGCCGCCAGGAGGTTGAGCCGCCGTTACCCGGAAGCGGCTCTGCTTGTCATCGATCATCGAAGTGATAAGACGTCCAAGATCCGTGATGAGCTGCATCTCCCCGTACGCACTGAAAGCGCTGTCGGATTTCTGGTAAAGGAATCCGCCGCTGATACCCAGTGGATCGTCCCCGCCGTGCCCGTCCATGTGGCCTATCTTTACATCCTCGACATGCTGAGCAGAAGCGGAAAGGCAGACGCGCTTCCCGTTCCCGAAGATGTCGACCACCAGGTTCCCAATCCTCTAAGGGTTTCGGAAGGAACCCTATACGCGAGTTTTGCGACGTTCATCTGCCCCGATGCATGCAACGAGCCCGATGAAATCTGTACACATACCGGCCTGCCCCGGCCAGGCGTTCTTTTCGAGCGGTTCGGCGAGATCCGGGTACAGGGGTTTGACGTGGTCGTGGTCCGCAGCCTGCAGCTGGCTCCGGGTGTCGGAGGTTACACGGGCGCGGATCTCAGGAGGGCGATCTCACAGGTTCGCGCGAAAAGGGGGAAATACCTCATCTGCACCAGCTGCCGCTGCCACGGAGTGATCAACGCGCTGGACTGGAAGGAGGAACAGGGCTGAAAAGCAGCTGGGAAAGCCCGAGACGCCGCCGGCATCACAAAACTGTAGCAACAGCTTCGGGACATCGTCCTGCAGGCGAAAAGCATGGGGGGTGGAGCGGCGGCAGGTGAGCCGTTGCATCCTCCATCGCGCAGCCACTCGAAGCGTTCATGGATGAGAAAATGGTTGACGAGAATGCGGGATAGACCCCGGGTATGCAACCCCCAGGGCTTCATCCTGGAACGTCCACAACAAAATGTCCATAAAATAATTGGCAAATCATCCTCTTTGTGCTAGCCTTTCGAAGGCTTAAGCAGATGAAGAGGCTGGATTTTGCCGTTTGGCATGATACAGGAGAAAAAATCGGATTTCCAGCGTATATCCGAAATGTCGATCTTGCATGCCGTGAAGGCGGTGACCGGTTCTCGCCGGGGTGCCGTTCAGAGGGGAAGAGGATTCACCGCGGAGAACACCGTCGGCAGGCCTGGAACAGGAAGATCGGCCGGTTGGCTTGCGCTGTGGTTTTCGGACGGGCGGATCCCGGGCGCCCCCGGAATGTGAAGCGGTATTGCTCCGGGCATGACGGTTTGTGCTTTTCTGAAATCGACTGAAACCCGGTCCGGGTCATGTTCTTTTCAAAGAGAGGAGGGATAACAGGAGTGCTTGCTGTAAGTGTGGACAACGCTTTGTTGAACCCGATTCTATGTTGCAACGGCACATATCTTTTTCGACCATTCGAGAGATGAGGGAGGGATTCATGAGCAGCGGATACAGTGTGTTGATCGTGGAAGATGACAAGGATTTGGCAAACGCTACAAGGGTAGTCCTCGAAAGCAAGAAATTCAAGGTAAGAACAGCCAACAACGGCAAGGAAGGCATTCAGGCACTGAAGGATGAGAAACCGGACGTCCTGATCCTGGACGTCATGATGACCACGCCCACCGAAGGCTTCGACATGGCTCATTACCTGAAGGACAATCCGGAATACAAGGACATCCCCATCATCATGGTGACCGGTTTCCCTCAGCAGATGGCCGAAATGGGGCCGGAGAAATTCCAGAATATCCTGGGGGATGACTGGCCTGCAGCCAGGTTTTTTGAAAAACCCATGGACATCGAGAAGCTTGCGGTTGCCGTGGGAGAGGTTCTGAAAGAAGTGGGAAAAGGCTAGCGGCACAAGAGGTATCTCCATGACTACGTGTCGGGATTTCTCCGGAATCCGGCATGAACCCTTCACAACATCCAGTCAAGGACAGAAAGGATTCGGCTCCCCGCCGAATCCTGTTTCCTTTTTATCCCCACTCGATACAGGGACCATATGCGGCCGGGACACGAACTCATCAAGGAACAGATCTTTTTCCGCAAGGAACTGAAAGAACGAGTTCTTTGGGTAATCAAAATCAGGTGGATATTCGCCGGACTCGCACTGACGGGTTCCCTGACCGCCGAACTGATGGGCTTCGACATTCCGGCTCGACCTCTCGCCATGCTTTGCAGCTCGGCCCTGCTCTACAATGTGGTCTTTGTATTTGTGGCGAGGTGGCTCGAACATTCGGAAAAACCCGATATTCGACCCTTTTCAGTTTTTGCGCACATCCAGATCACATGCGACCTGGTCGCCGTTTTCATTGCCATCTACATCACCGGCATGATGGCCAGTCCGCTCCTGGTTTTCGCGATCTTTCACATCATTCTGGCGGGCATTCTGCTTCCGCCTGTCTCTACGTACCTCTACGCAGGCGTTGTCCTGCTCGCAGCCGGCGTTCTGTGTGGCCTGCAGATTTCCAGGGCACCGGAGGCGGAACCAATGGTCTTTGTCACGACGATGGATTTCCTGTACCATCATTTCGCCATCGCTTTTTCCTATCTCACTTTTGCCGTGACGATCCTGTTCTCTGCCTTCATGATCACTTCCATCAGGATGAGTCTGAGGTCCAAGGGACGAAGCATCCTCCAGATCTCGAAGGAGTTGGAAACCACCAACGCCAGGCTGGTCGCCCTGTACGAGATGGTCAAGGACATTGACAGGTACTCGGGATTAAAGGAACTTCTGGATTCGGCCACGCGCCAGACCGCCAGGCTCATGGGCGTGAAGGCATGTTCCATCAAGCTTCTTGACGACGAAAAAAAGCATCTCCAGTTTGCTTCGACGTACGGCCTGAGCGAGGACTATGTTTCCAAGGGAACGGTGAGCCTGGAAAGGAGCCCCATCAATCGTCGCATCATCGAAGGCAAGCCATATATGATTGGGAGAATTGGGGAAGAGGATTACTTTCAATTCCCGGAAAACGTGCAGCGGGAGGGAATCGCCTCCATGCTGTGCCTGCCGCTGCGGGGAAACAATATGACCCTGGGTGTCTTCTGCGTATACGGCAGGGAACACTATCGATTTGACCAGGAGGATATCGACTTTTTCGGACTGATGAGCGACCTGATCGGCATTGCCGTTGAAAGGGTCAAATGGGATCTGACCAAGTCCTGGTTCATCGCCAAGGTCGCTCACAACCTGCGAGCCCCGCTCGGAGCGGTCCTGAGCATGGTGAAGCTGGTCCGGAAAGGATATCTCGGGCCGGTCAACGAAGAGCAGGACGGGACACTCGAAAGATGCGAAAAGCGCATCGAAGTATTGGGAGAATTGATCAGCGATCTGCTCAGGCTCGGCAAGGAACGCACCGAAACCGGCAAGACCAGGCTCCACCCCGTGGCACCGGAGGAGGTACTCGGAACTCTCGCCCCGCTGTTCGAGAGCCAGGCGAAACAGAAAGGAATCGGCATCACCTTCGAAATCCACAAGCCGGTCATGCAGGTGACGGCTAACGAAACCCTCATCGAAGATCTTTTCTCGAACCTCATCTCCAATGCCATAAAATACACTCCCGAGGGCGGTGATGTGCGGGTGATCCTCGGCACGGAGGACGGCTCGGTCCGGTTCGAAGTCTCCGATACGGGCATCGGCATCCCGGAGAAGGACCTACCGCGGCTTTTTACAGAGTTTTTCCGAACGGCTGAAGCGAAAGAACTGGTGGAGGAGGGAACGGGACTGGGCCTGGTGATCGTAAAGGAGATCCTGGACCGCATGGGAGGGAAGATCCATGTGGAAAGCAAGTCGGGGGAAGGAACTCATTTCAAGTGCCTGATCCCGGGCGCGACACCCATGTCCTGAGTTTTGAAACTTGGGATCGGTCCCGGACAGGCAGGGGCGAGACTACTGCTTCCCGAACCGCAGTCGCAGTGCATGTTCAAGTTCCCAGCCCGCGGTGAGTTCGTTTCCCACCGTACGAAGGAGCCTGGTCCGGTCTGCGGGGCCGATCAGTTCCTGGAGGTCGGGACATAGATAGTTCAGGCAGAAACTGAACCTTCCCTGGAGCCTGCATCCGTTTTCCCCGACGAAAAAACAGCTCCCCTGAACCTCGGGAGTATCCGGTATATCGCACGACAGAAGAAGATTGATCAAGATCAATACGTAATCATATCCTTCTTCTATGCCCTGGAAGCAACAGCTGCCCGGGCCTTCCACAGCGCATCGGGTGCACGCCTCGATGACCCCTGTTTCCTCCATCAGCCGGCCTGTCTCCAGGATGGCGTCCCGGTAAGCAGCCAGCAGCCCGCATATCAACTCATCACAGAACATGCGCTCCCTGTGTTCGGCATAGATATGCCTGGCCCTGGCTATCTCCTCCTGCAGCTTTTTCTCGCGCAACTGACTGACGAACAACGGTTCTCTGTACACCATGCCGTCCTCCTCTGTATCGAGAACGCAATCGTCGCCCACCCCGGTCAAGCCACTTCCCGGGAACAGCCGTCTGGCCGCACCAGGAGTGCACCTGCGACAGGCGGGTTTCAGGCATCGGCGCCTTCGTTACCGTTCAGCACTTTCAGGCGCTCATGCAGGCAGTCTTCAGCCCTGAATCCTTGGATCCGGGCGATATCCACCAGAGCAAGAAGGAGGTCTCCAAGCAGTTCGCCGGATACCGGGGCCCCCCTCGTGACAAGCTCCCCGAGTGTCCGGCTCCTGGAAACGAATTCCGCAGCACGTGAACCCGTGTCATCGAGGCCGGACCTCTTTGTGCCCGAGGTCCTCGAAAGCATCCGGTAGGCCCGCATCAGCGCCGGCAGCGATTCGGGAATGATCGAATCCTCCTTCCCACTCGATGCTTTCTCGCCGGCCTTTATCTTCTCCCAGTTGTCCTTGACTTCCTGCGTGGACCCTACGGTCGTATCCCCAAAAACATGAGGATGACGTCTTATCATCTTTTCGCAGATGAGGTCACACACTTCTTCGAGCCTGAAATCCTGTCTTTCCTCGTAGAGGTGTATGAGAAAAAGCACCATGAAAAGAAGATCTCCCAGTTCTTCAGCCGCTTCCCCGGCGAGCCCGGCACGAACCGCCGCCGCCGCTTCATGGGCTTCCTCGATCAGGTATGTCTGCACGCTCTCGGGAGTCTGCTTCCTGTCCCAGGGACATCCCGATTCGCTTCGAAGTCGGCCGATGATTTCATAGATTCGCCGCACCCTGTTCCATCGGCCGCTGTCAACCTGCATTATTTCTTCCTTTCCTTGTTCATCGAATCCTGCCCGACACTTTCACTGTCCCTTCGCACTTCAGCCCAATAGATTTCCAGCTCCCGCCTCTTCTCCTCGAAAACCCTCTGAACCGCCACCGGCGTGGCTTTGGATGCGAGCCTTGCGGCCTCCTGCACATAAGGGAACAGTACGGATCGATTCAACAGGGGAGTCTCGGAAGGCAGGAAAAGGGTAAGGGTGAACACGGAGGCCATGGCCAGGATCATGCCTTTGCCGCAACCGATCATTCCTCCCCACAAACGGTCGAAGAATCCGAGTCCGCTCCTGTGCATGAGCCTTGAAAGCCAGAGACCCGAGACTCCCACACAGAACCATGTGAGCAAAAACAGGATCGCGAAACTGATGAATTGTGCTCCCGCAAGGTTAGGGAGAGATCTGGACAGCTGCCGTGCCATGGGTTCGTAGTAATGAGCCGCAAGCAGGAACCCGACGACCACGCCTCCAATGCCGAAAATCTGCGAAACCGCTCCTCGCATGACTCCCCGGCCTATACAAAGCAGCCCCATACCCACCAGTGCCCAGTCCAGTCCGTTCATGACGGTTCGACTCCCGGCGGGTCCCAAGCGAAAAAATTACCTGCGAGCCGGCGGCAGATCACCATTCCACCTCCGTTCTGTCGAGAGAGCGGTAAACCTTGCGGGATTGTACGGCCCGGGATCATGAGGATGGAAACAGTCGAAGGGCATTCTTTCACTATCATGGACGAAAAACTCTGGATCGAGGGGGAACATCGAGAATCTCAATCTGAAAAGCTTCTCACCTTCCATGCTTGACGAAAGGTGAAACACTTTATTATTAGACTGGAAGCTTCCAATTATCAAGTTCCATATAAGCGTGTTCGGTCTCCGCTCCTCGAAGACGACGATTGGAAGGGGGAGACCGGAAGGCGGGGGAGAATCGCGTTTACGGACAAGTGTCGTGAACGTCCGGGATTCGAGCCGAAGCGGTGTGGAGTGGAAGCGTTCCTGATTGAAATACCTGGAATATTCAGGAGAATCATGAGTTTGAAAGAGCATATTGTCAGAGTCGGAAACACGTGATAGAAGTAAGCTCTCCAGAGCACATGATTTCAAGCGAATACGGATAAAAGGGGGATCGGGCTGAAGGAATTGGCGAACTTGACCGCCGACAGAGAAAAGGCACCGGGGGCCACTGTACAGATTTCCTTTGAAGACAACAAGCTTGTGCAGCAGCTTGCCGGGGAAAGGAACAGCCATCTCAAGGTCATTGAAAAACAGCTGGACGTGCGGGTTCATCTGCGAGGCAACCAGTTTACCGTTTCGGGAGACCGTCCCCACGTGGAACTGGCCGGGGAGCTCCTGCGACAATTGTCGGAACTCATCCGCAGCGGATATCCGCTTTTCGGCAGCGACATCGTCTACGCACTGCGCATACTCAGTGAGAACATCCACCGCAACCTGAAGGACATCTTTCTCGACCATGTTTTCGTCGCTTCCAACAGGCGGGTGATCACTCCGAAAAGTGTCAAGCAGAAGGAGTACATCGAGGCCATAAGGAACTATGACATTGTTTTCGGCATAGGTCCGGCTGGAACGGGCAAGACCTACCTGGCCATGGCGATGGCCGTGTCGGCCATGACCAAGGAACAGGTTCGCAGGATTGTCCTGGTGCGCCCGGCGGTGGAGGCCGGGGAAAAGCTGGGTTTCCTGCCGGGAGACCTTGCCGAGAAGGTCAATCCTTACCTGCGGCCTCTTTACGACGCTCTGCACGACATGATGGACTTCGAGAGGGCGACCAATCTCCTGCAGCGGGGAGCCATCGAGGTGGCACCGCTGGCTTTCATGAGAGGCAGGACGCTCAACGACGCGTTTGTCATACTCGATGAGGCTCAGAACACCACAACCGAACAGATGAAAATGTTTCTGACCAGGCTGGGCATGGGTTCCAAGGCGGTCATCACGGGGGACATCACCCAGATAGATCTGCCCGAGAACAAACCTTCCGGCCTTATTGAAGCCATAGAACTCTTGAAAGGCATCAACGGGATTCGTCTTATCTTCTTTTCCAATCGCGATGTGGTGAGGCACCGTCTTGTTCAGGAGATTATCCAGGCCTACGAGCGGATGGAAGCCTCAAAGTCACAGGCAGCCAGGACTACTGCAGAAAAGTAGGAGCCATGGACAAGGAGAAGCGAGAAACGGAAAAGGTCAGGAGCCGGCCGAAGGCGTCCAGGGTAACCAGGTGGTTCGGATGCCGGGCCGAGGACATTTACTGCCGGAAGGTACTGCTGCTTGTGGCGGTGAGTCTGGTCATATCCGCTCTTCTCACCCCTTCGTTCACTTCTGAAAGACCTCCAATGCGTCCCGGCGACGTGGCGGACAGGAATATTAAGGCAAAGCGGGATTTCCTGGTCGAGGATGAAGAAGCTACGGCAGGAAAGCGCAGGGAAGCTGTCAGTCAGGCTCCCGTCATTTTCGACCTGGACGAGAGCGTTGCGCGCAATGCCGTCGACAAGCTCGCCACCGCTTTTCAGGCCATGAGAAACCATCTCGATGAGGAAGGCAAGCCGTCCTCTCCCCTCGAACTTCCTGCAGACGAGACCTTCGGACTGCCTCCATTCGCCGGTTCACTCTCCTCCCTTGCCCTCACCGGCGGTGGCCAGAAGACCGTCCGCATGAAGAGAGACTTCGAGAACATCCTGGGTTTCCAGGTTTCGAACGAGATTTTCACGAGCCTGCTGGAGAGGCAGTTCAACCAGGAGCTGCAGAGCAAGGTGTCCCAGCTGCTCAGGTCCTTTTTCGACCAGGGGATCCTCTCCAACAAGAACTGGCTGACGGTGAACCGGGGGGAACCCCTTGTCCTGAGGAGGGCCGAATCCAACGACGAACACCTGCTTTCCCCTCCTTATTCGTTTCCAGATCTCGAGGAAGCACGCAAGTATGCCGTCATGCAGGCACTGGAACAGGGAAGCGACATCAAGGAAATGATGGCCATCGCATCCCTCGTTTCCCAGTTTCTCCAGCCCAACCTGTCGTTCAACCTGGAAGAAACCGAGCGCCGGCGGGAGAAGGCTTATGCATCCGTCAAGCCTGTTTTTCTGAGAATCATGAAGAACGAAATGATTGTACGTGAGGGGCAGCGCATAGGCCCCGAGGAATTTCTGAAACTGAAGGCTCAGCAGCAGAGCAGTCCCGACCGGCACTGGATTCTGCTGTTCGCATCCATATTTCTTTTCAGCGGCCTGTGCATCTGCGTGGTCCTCCACGTCGCACGGCAGCATCTGCCGTCCTTCCGAATGGAATGGAGAGATCTTTATTTCCTGGGAATCCTCCTCCTGTTCCTGCTCATACTCGGGCGCTCGGCGGCCTGGGTAGGCGACCTGATCGGAGACAGCTCGGCGCACCTTTCCGCCAGAACACTCATCTACGCGGTTCCGTTGAGTGCCGGCGCGATGATAGCGGGCATCTTTTTCGGGGTTACCGTATCCCTCATCTTCTCGCTGGTACTGACCATATTTGCCGGACTGCTTTTCGGAAAGGACTTCGAAATCTTCTTCTACTTCCTGATGGGCAGCTTCGTGGCGGCTCACGGGGTGTCGCCCTGCAGGAACCGCATGATCCCGATCAAGGCCGGCCTGCTGGTGGGATGTTCCAACACCATACTGATCGTACTCGGTGCCTCCCTCCAGGACCAGTGGGTGTTTACGCGCATCATGACCGACGCCTTCTTCGGTTTCTGCGGAGGCATTTTTGCCGGCATACTGGTCACCGGCCTTACGCCTCTTGCCGAAATGATCTTCAATTACACCACGGACATCAAGCTGCTGGAACTTGCCACCATGGACCAGCCACTCCTTCAGGAGCTGATGGTGGAAGCCCCGGGGACGTATCATCACAGCATCATCGTGGGAAACATGGTCGAGGCGGCCGCAAAGTCCATCGGGGCCAATTCGCTCATGGCCAAGGTCGCCGCCTATTACCACGATATAGGAAAGATCAGGAAACCACTTTACTTTATCGAGAACCAGTTCGACTGTGAGAATCGTCATGAAAAACTGGCGCCTTCCATGAGCAGTCTGATTCTGATCTCCCATGTCAAGGAAGGCGTCGAACTGGCCAGGCAGCACAGGCTGGGCAAGGATATCACCGACATCATCAGTCAGCATCACGGGAAGAGTTTCATCTCGTTCTTTTACAACAAGGCCCTGGAAGCACGCGAGAAGGCGAAGAGCGGCAAGGCTGCCGCGCTGCCTCCCATCAATATCGACGATTATCGGTATCCGGGCCCCAAACCTCAGACCAAGGAGGCGGGGCTCGTCATGCTGGCCGACATGGTGGAAGCGGCCTGCCGTTCTCTCACGGAACCGACGCCCGCCAGGATCCAGGGTATGGTCAATCGGCTGATCAACAATGCGTTCAGTGACGGCCAGCTCGACGAATGCGAACTGACCCTGAAGGACCTCCACCACATAGCCAAGCATTTCAACCAGATCCTGGCTACAGTCCATCACAAGCGCATAGAATATCCCGGCACGGCAGGCGAGGGAAAAGGAAAGACGGATGCCTCTGATCCAGGTCACCGTGAATCAAAGCAGGATCGAGATAAGCCCTGTGCGAATCGAGAGCGCGGCAAAACGGATCTTAAACGCCTTGGGATTCACTGATGTCGAATTGAGTGTCCTGATCGTGGACGATCCGGAGATGACCCGGATCAACAGGGAATACCGCGGCATCGATTCTTCCACCGATGTGCTTTCCTTCCCCATGCGCGAAGGCGAGTTCGGTGATGTCTGCACGGAGCTCCTGGGAGACGTGGTGATCTGTGCACCCGTGGCAATGGCCATGAGTGACGAACACGGGTGTCCGTTCTCCCTGGTTCTCGATCTTCTGCTCGCTCATGGCATACTGCACCTGACCGGCTACGATCACGAGGCGGGCGATAACGACGCAAAGGCGATGAACGAAAAGACCGTCGAACTCCTCGATATGCTCGGACATTCCCGGGAGGATTATGAATGGTTCCTGGCCTGATCCTGGCTCAATCCCGGCCTGATCCCGGCTTTTCGAGCTTCTCCTGTCCCGGGTTCTTCTCCCGGCAAGTCGCCCCCTTGATCTGAAATGCGGGTCGATCTGACTGTCCCTGGTCGAGGTCGAACGTCGAGTGCGTGCGTGTGCATTCGAGCCGGCGAAGCCGCCTTCCAAGGTCCTTTTCAGCAAGGCCCTCGACTTTATTCTTAACCCGGCACGCAAGGAGGGATTGTGGCAAGAGTTGCGATCAATGTGGACCACGTGGCCACGATACGGCAGGCGCGTCTTTCAGTGGAACCGGACCCGGTGACCGCCGCGGCCCTCGCGGAACTCGCCGGAGCTCACGGCATTGTGGTACATCTTCGTGAAGACCGGCGTCATATCCAGGACAGAGACGTCCAGGTTCTTCGCCGGACCGTCAAGACCAGGCTGAACCTCGAGATGGCCTCCACCGAGGAAATGGTCCAGGTCGCTCTTGGAATAAAGCCCGACGTGGTTACTCTCGTCCCGGAAAAACGCCGGGAACTGACCACCGAAGGCGGCCTGGACGTCGTACTTCTCGAGAAATCCCTGAGGGAAACGATCCGTACGCTCCACAACGGCGGCATCGCCGTGAGTCTTTTCATCAACGCGGATCCCGGGCAGATCAAGGCGGCGCACCGGCTCGAAGTCGAGTATGTGGAAATCCATACGGGCATGTTTGCCGACGCCGACTCCTATTCGAAACGCCAGGAAGAATACGACCGCATTGTAACGGCTGCCAGGCTGGCGCGTGAACTCGAACTGGGCGTTCATGCCGGTCACGGAGTCGATTACCGGAACATAGCAATGCTCAGGAACGTGGGCGAAATCCAGGAGTTCAGCATCGGCCACTCGGTGATCGCAAGAGCCGTCCTTGTCGGCATGGAACGCGCTGTGCGGGAAATGATCGCGCTGGTGAACGGATAAACGGGCATGCGCTCTCCTGCCCTCCGGCAGGACATCGAGGTGAAAAGCGACGATCCCGGAAGACCCTGGATCCATGTTTCTCACCCCACCCACGGGGAAGACGCGGGATGGTTCAACAGGCCGGCCGAACATCGAACCGCCTCCTCGATCAAATGAAGAAGGCAGGGGTGGGCAATCCATCAGCGGACTGCCTTCCTCGAATTTCGTATCCGGACGCACACCCGTTTGATCCCATCTGCCCCCATGGAGGTCCACATGCTTGTCGTCACAGCTTCGGAAATGGCCGGGCTCGATCGTCGGACCATTCAGGAGATCGGGATTCCCGGAATGGTGCTCATGGAAAACGCAGCCCGCGGCGCCGCGGATTTCTATCGGGAAGTGATCCCCGACCTGGTGCGTCGTCGAATCACCGTGGTCGCCGGCGGGGGAAACAATGCGGGAGACGGATTCGTGCTGGGCAGGCTGTTCCACGAACAAGGCGCTCGAATCCGCGTCGTCTGCCTTCGTCCCCCCGGGCGGCTCCAGGGTGATGCTCTGACCAACTTCCTTATCCTCGAACGCATCGGAGTTCCCCATGTGGTATGGGACGAAGACAAAGACTTCCCGGCCCAATGGGGGTGGATCCAAGACAGCGACGTCGTGATCGACGCCATCCTGGGAACGGGCCTGAAGAGCGAAGTGCAGGGCACCTACCGGCGGATCATCGAAGGAATCAACGGCCTCGGTGTTCCCGTGCTTGCCGTCGATATCCCGTCGGGCCTCGATGCAACGTCCGGCAGGCCTCTCGGGGCTGCTGTCCGGGCCACAGCCACGGCCACCTTCGGGTTCCCGAAGACCGGACATTTTGTTGAACCCGGCTGCGAGTACACCGGTGCACTCAAGGTCGTGGACATCGGAATACCCGCCAGCGTGGTGAAGTCGTCGGGTATCAGCCGCTGGTGGCTCACCGAGGAATTCGTCTCGCGCTGGATTGCACCTCGAACCCCATCGGTACACAAGGGGCACGCAGGCCACGTGGGCGTGCTTGCCGGGTCAAGGGGCAAGACCGGCGCGGCGGCCCTCGTCTGCCTCGGGGCGGCCCGGGCGGGAGCAGGGCTCATCACCCTTTTCATTCCGTCGAGTCTCAACTCCATTCTGGAAGTCAAGATAACGGAACCCATGACCCTGCCGATTCCCGAAACGGATGAACAGTCGCCGGCCATCGACGCTTTGCCTCACATTCTCGATTTCATGGACGGGAAGCAGGCCATGGCCGTCGGGCCGGGCATCTCACTGCACCCGCAGACCTGCGGCCTCGTGAAGGAGCTCGTGCAGCACATCCAGGTTCCCATGGTCCTCGATGCGGATGCAATCACGGCTCTCGCCGACGATCCGCGGCATCTGCAGAAGGCTTCCCCCCCCGTGGTCCTGACTCCCCACCCGGGAGAAATGGCCAGGATATCGAAGAAATCGACGCAAGCGGTCCAGGAAGACCGGATCGAGGCGGCATCCGGCTTCAGTAAGGAGCATGGAGTGGTGGTCGTTCTCAAGGGTTTCCGAACGGTCATTGCGGCGCCTGACGGAAGACTGGCCATAAACAGCACGGGGAACCCGGCTATGGCCGGCGGCGGGACCGGGGACACTCTGACAGGAATCATCGCCGCGCTGCTTGCCCAGCAATTCGAACCGTTCCAGGCGGCGTGCCTGGGCGCCTTTATCCACGGTGCCGCAGCGGACAGATGCCTTCCGGAATCGGGCACTCGAGGTCTCATTGCCTCCGATCTGCTGCAGCATGTGCCTGTCGTGATCGGACAACTCGAGAGTCTCACGGACTTCCCATGAAGCGGATCTCTGTTTTTTCCAGAACAGAAGACTGCAGCCAGGCGTTGGGCAGAAGAATCGGAGAGATCCTGGAACCCGGCGATATTCTTGCACTCCGGGGTGAACTGGGGGCAGGCAAGACGCTCTTTGCACGAAACATCGCATACGGCCTCGGAGTTCCTCCCGAGATTCCTATCACCAGCCCGACATTCACGGTCATCAACGAATACGAAGGCCGCCTCCATATCTACCACCTCGATCTTTACCGGCTGACGACTCCTGAAGATCTCGAGAGCATTCCCTGGCAGGAGGCGCTTTACGGAGGAGGCGTCTCCCTTATCGAGTGGCCGGAGCGCATGGAAGACGCCCTTCCCGAAGAACGCTGGGACATCCACATCGAGGTAACAGGAGACACGACCCGCACTTTTGTCGTAGAAGCTCGAGGAGACACGAACATGGCTCGATCAGGCAGGTGGGAGAAGGCATTGGCCGAGGTGACCGCAACGCCCGAATGCGCATGATGGAGCATTCGGGAGCCCGGCCGACCCGGCCGGACTCCCCGGGGATGAAGAGACCGCCCACCGGCCAGGGTATCCGGAGCGGCACCCGGGCAACGGTAAGCTTCCAGGAAATCAGTCGAAGCGGACAGGTTCCTCGGGCGCCTCGTGCTCAGCGGGAAAATCGTGAAAAGGAAAGGGGCGCAGGTTTTCATTTAAGGTCACATACCGGATGATCTTGTATGCGTAGGTCGCAACCTTGTTGGAGAAGTTTTTCAAGGGTTCGCTGTGTCTCTGAGTAATGAGCAGAACCGCAAACTGGAAGAGCACGGTGACCTGAACGATGATCTTGAGAATCTCGAAAATAATCAGGTAAAGGATGGTGTAAAGCAGGCGCACCAAGGTTTTTCTGCGCGGCACCTTGAATACTTCGATACTGTTCATGACTTGCCTCCCAGTGTTTTCGTAAACAGTGATGGTTCCGGTTGACTCGTTCCCGTCCCCCGTTTCTTCGTGACTGCTCATCGAAGTCGATCGACCCTGCCGTCCCCTTAGGTTCGAGGAAATTCATCCACGGGACTCGAACCTGGACCGGCAGTCTTCGGGCCTCTCTGAAAACTGCGGTGACCAGAACAATGTGCGGAAGTGATAGCCGTAGATGGCCATGGTCACCATATCGGAGAAGGACTGGCGATACGTGGAGATTCCCTCCTTCAGCAGCCGCCAGTAATACTTTCTGCTGGGCTTCACATCCTGCAGACCGAGATACCAGAGCGACCGCAGGAACGTGAACAGGTCGTTCCGCTCCATGGACGTCTCCACGCACGGACGGTAGCTTCTCAGGAACGCAAGCATTCGCCTGTAATACATCTCCGGCGAGTAAATCGTGTTCATGACCCATTGATAACCGTTGATGATCGCCTGCCTGTCCATCTTCGGAATGAAGTTAAGACTCCCGCTGATATCTGTATTGTCTCCGGAAGGCTTGAACAGCAGCCGCCCCTCCTTCTCGAGCCTCTGATAAAGACGGGTGCCCGGAATGGCGGTCAGCAGGCCGATCATTGCGGCCGTTATCCCGTTCTTCTGGATGAAGTTGACCTGGCGCTCGAATATGTCCGGTGGATCGTTGTCAAACCCGATGATGAATCCTCCCATCACCGCCATGCCGTGAGCATGAATGACACCCACGGATTCGGAAAGGCTGCGCCTGAGGTTCTGAGACTTCCCGCATTCCACAAGGCTCTGCTCCGCGGGAGTCTCTATCCCCAGGAAGACCTTGTTGAACCCGGCCGCCGCCATAAGAGTCATGAGTTCTCCATCTTCAGCCAGGTCGACCGACGCCTCGGTAAAGAAGGTGAGCCGCTTTTGTCTCCCGGCCTGCCACCTGATGATCCTTCGAAGAAGACTCTTTACCCTCCTCTTGTTCCCGATGAAATTGTCGTCGACGATAAAGACCGAACCCCGCCAGCCTCGATCGTAAAGCGAATCCAGTTCGTCGATCATCTGATCATCAGTCTTGGTGCGCGGCACACGTCCGTTCAGGACAACGATGTCGCAGAATTCACAGTCGAATGGACACCCCCTCGAATACTGAATGCTCATGGACACGTAGTCATTGAAATCAATGAGGTCCCACTCGGGAATGGGCACCTTTTCGAGTGAAGGCCGTCCGACAGCCTCGTAGCAGGTCTGGAGCCTTCCTTTTTCGAGATCCGACACGAGCCGGGGCAGGATATCTTCGGCCTCCCCGATAAACAGGCTGTCCACATCCTGGAAATCGTCCCTGTAGGACTTGAACAGGGGCCCTCCCCCCACGGTCTTCCGCCCGAGCCGCAGACAGCGATCGACCACTGTGCGGGCGGAATCCTTCTGTGCGAGCATCGCACTGATGAAAACACAGTCGGACCAGAGTATATCTTCATCCCGGAGTTCCCTCACATTGACGTCGACCAGCCGCTTTTCCCAGGCGGACGGAAGCAGAGCAGCCACCGTAAGAGCCCCCAGGGGCGGAAACGCCGCCTTGCGGTGAACGACCCGCAGGGCATGCCTGAAACTCCAGAATGTCTCGGATACTCTGGGATATACGAAAAGAATCTTCATGGCGGAACCTCGCTTGAGAGAAAATACACGAGGACGATATTTGCTGTGTACTTTATATCCGTCAAATGACGAAATCAAGAACTTGGAGTACCCGGCAGGATTTTTCGTCCATCTGAAACAACGGACCGAGGCAGGACAAGATAAACCGAACGATGAATATGTTATCCCGTTCCGAATGGAAGTATACGGCTGCCCTACAGGTCTGCGCCGACAAATTCTCGATTGAGACAACGAATAGACCACGAATGGGAAGCCTGTCCAATGGAGAAAGCGTCCTTGTCGGATCGAGGGAAAGCAGGAGAGTGCATGAGCAGGGCATACAACAGAAGCATCCGCTCATTGCCGTTCGCCGTATCGAAAAGCAGGACCTCGTCGGGAAGTGCAACCCTGCTCGATCCGCCAAAGATGGATTCCCTCCCCGGGATTTGACTCACCATGGATACGGCATCATCGAGATTCGACACCTCAGCTGAACGGAGAAGCGACTTGTATCCGTTCAGTGCGGCCGAAACATAAACGGAAGGGTCGGGAACGTCGATGTGCCTGAATGTGTAGAGGCAGGCTGCGTCAGACGGACCGCGTGTCACATCGATCCATTCCCTGACACGCCGGGAAAACTCCTCCCCCGATGTGCATCCCTCGATGGAGGGAAGCGGGCCGCGTAGTCGGACTTCCTCCTTCTCCTGGACATCAGGATCGACTTCGAGTTCCATCCCGAGAAACCGGTTCATCTTTTCGAGCAGGGCGTGCACTTCCACACGCGACAGGGTCGATTTCTTGAGAGGAAATACGGCATGCCCGCGCGGCGTTATGACGCGGTCGAAGATGAGCATTCTCTCCTCGAATGCCTGCTTTGCGTTCCCGCCGGAACCACCTCCATGAAGCGCTTTCCAGGACCCACCCTCGAAAAACTCCCTCTTGGCATTGAACCAGAACCCGTCGCCACCTTCCGGAAAAAGAAAAAGGCTGTAGTGAAAAGGCGATCCCAGAAATATGATGTCGTCAAGATTACAGCACCGCAGGGCAAGAGCGAGGGAGGCGATTAGAATGCATTCGTCGGCGCAGGATGTCATGCCGAGGGGCTTGCCTGGGAGGTCGCGGAGAAGGGGGCGGTGGGCAAGAATGACATCCACCGTTGGATAAACGTATTCGGGAAAGAGACCCATTTTCAGGAATTCGAGCAGCATGGGTGCCCACGAAACCTTGCCCATTCTCTGTTCGAACCCGCGAGCCAGAATGCCCATGGCGTAGTCATTGGCCTCCAGGTCAGCGGCATCGGCAATGTACTCCCGTTCGTGCAGTCCGTAGATCCTGGCAAACTCGAGGGGCCTGGCATGATAGAAACGGCCGTTGACGAACTTGTGGATCCTGGCGAGCATTTCGGCGGGACGTTTCCCCGAAGGACTCGCCGAGGAAGATCCGGCGATCTGGCGGCTGGCGGACCACAGCCGTTCAGACATCAGGTTGGCGAATACAAGCGATGTAATGAGTTCGGGCCTGGACGTCGCGCTGAACAGAGTGGGCCTGGCCGCCTGAACAAGCGTTTTGAAGTCATCCGCGGTGGAGTCTTTCAGGTTCATTATAACCGCCTCCTGCTGGAGTTCGATATGCAGCCAGGGTGATCATGGCTGCCGCCAGGAAAACACCGGTTCCCACGAGGAACGCATCGGAAAAGCCGCGGATTTCCGATTGCAGATCAGCGCCGGCGTCCGTTCCGTCCATGTGTCTCAGGTGCGCGGCACCCCCGGGAAAATCCATGGAAAAGATGGTCTCGAATACACAAATGCCAAGGATCGTTCCCATGTTCAGCGCCAGCGGGATCAGCGCGGCCGCCTCTCCTTTTCTTCCTTCAGGAGCGCATTCCATGGAAAACCTGTTGTTCGGCGCGAAGAACATGCCCATGGCCAGCCCCAGTATGAACAGGAAGGAAACGGCAATCCAGGCATTTCTCGATGGAAGCAGGAAGGCAAACAAAGCGGAGGCGCAGGCTCCCAGGAGACCGGCCGAGATGACCAGGGGCCTTGCGCCAATCCTGTCGGCAAGGCGCCCTGCGCAAGGGCCGACCGGGGCGTAAGCTGCCGGATAGGCCAGCAGGATGCCACTGGTCAGAAGCGGAGACAGGCTGCACGAGAACGCAAGGTAGAAGGGCACAAGAAAAATCGTTCCGCCAAGAGCCGTTCTCACAAGAAACAGAACGATGAGAGACGCGAAAAATCCCGAGTTCCTGAAAAGCCCTCGCGTGAAGAAAGAGCGGCCCGTCCATCTCCGGCGGATCGCCATGGCCGCGGCCAATCCCACCGACAGCGCAAAGGCGGCGAGGATCGGTTTCGAAGTCCAGCCCAGTTCACTGCCGAGGCTGAGGCAGAAGACGCCTGTCGACATGATTGCTGCAAAAGAGATCGTCCCGGTCGCGTCAAGCGGTTCGACGGTCCGCGAATACGAGGAATCACCGGGCAGGCAGCGCAGGGCGGATGCGGTCAGGACAGCGATCAGGGGAACATTGCAGAAGAAAATCCACCGCCAGGAAGCATACTGGGAAACCAGCCCACCGAATGGAACACCTGCGAGCATGCCGATGCCGGCAGCCATGTTGAGGTATCCGAATCCCCAGCCGGTTCTCTCGGAAGGCAGCCATGCCGGAATCATGGCATAGCCGAGCGCTGCCATCCCTCCCGCCCCCAGGCCCTGCACGAACCTGCTCACCATCAGCGTTTGGAGATCGGTGGCGAAACCACACAGCAGCGTGCCGGCCATTGCCGTGACACAGGCCGCCACGAAGGTCCTTTTCAATCCATTCCGGTCCCCAAGCTTCCCCGCGGGCAGGAAGGCGGCAGTAGCGGCGACAAGATAGGCAATGACGACAAGAGAAACGTGCGATGTCGACGCCTTCAGTTCGCCTGCAATTGTCGGCAATGACACAGTGACCATAAAGGCTTCGAACTGGAAAACAAACGCTGCCATCGCCACACAAAGTACTATCCCTCTTTCGCTTCTGCTGCTCTGCATCTTCCGGTCCACCTCGACGCAATGCCGGCCTGTGATTCTGCGCCGAACTCGAAACGATCTGCCTGTCCGTCTTTCCATGGCATGCCTCGTGCCATGGTCTCCCTCGTCGAAGACAGCACGTTATCAGTCAATTCCATGCTACTGCAAGGAAATCTGTAAAGCGGAACCTTGCGCCTGAACCTCTTGCCGAATGAACCCGAAATCGTTATGCCCGACCTTCGACAGACCTTCGGCAAAGGTGCCGCGCAGAAGGCGAGAGCGCTTCCACCTTCAAAAGTACTATACAAAGCCGGGTAATTATTTTAATAAATGAAGTTCTCTTTCCAAGCGGGAATACTCTGCCCGATCGCTGATTCCGCACACGGAAGGAGGCAGGAGCGCGGGAGATACACCACGAGGTGACGGAGGCTCTTAGAGACATGGCCATTGTAGTGCAAAAATATGGTGGAACGTCGGTTGCCGACCCCGAACGAATCCAGGCGGTGGCCAGGAAGGTAGTGGAACGCAGGAGGAAAGGCGACAGCCTGGTGGTGGTTCTGTCCGCACGCGCCGGCGAGACGGACCGGCTGCTGGCGCTGGGTCACGACATCAGTCCCGAACCGAACCCTCGTGAACTGGACGTGCTCCTGGCCACGGGGGAGCAGGTGACGATAGCGCTTTTCAGCATGGCCGTGCACGACATGGGCGAGGAAGCCGTATCCATGACGGGCTACCAGGCCGGTATCATTACGGACCGAGCCTACGGCCAGGCGCGCATCAACTGGATCGAGACTCTGCCCATCGTCGGAAAGCTGCACGAAGGCAAGATCGTCGTCGTCGCCGGGTTCCAGGGCTATGACGACGAGGGGAACATCACGACCCTGGGCCGGGGAGGGTCGGACACCACGGCCGTTGCCCTGGCAGCCGCCCTGGGAGCGGACGTTTGCGAGATCTATACGGACGTCGAAGGCGTTTACACCGCCGACCCCAATGTCTGCTCCAAGGCTCGAAAGCTTGACCGGATCAGCTATGAAGAGATGCTGGAAATGGCCAGTATGGGGGCCAAGGTACTGCATCTGCGCTCGGTCGAGTTCGGCATGAAGTACCACGTGCCCATCCTGGTCCTGTCATCCTTTACCGACGCTCCAGGCACCCTTGTAACCAAGGAGGACGAAGAAATGGAAAAAGTGGTGGTTTCCGGGATCACCTATAACAAGAACGAAGGGCGGGTCACCATCACCAATGTTCCCGATATCCCTGGCATGGCGGCAAAGGTCTTTCGTCCCATCTCCGATTCCGGGATCAACGTGGACCTTATCGTTCAGGGCAGCAGCGGCACTCCAGGCCGGGCGAACATATCCTTTACCGTCCCCAAGACGGACTTTGCAAGAACCATGAGGATCGTCGAGCGGATCGCCCCTGAAATCGACGCCGGCCCGGTGCACGGCAATGCGGATATCGCCAAGATCTCCATCATCGGCCTCGGGATGAGAAGCCACAGCGGAGTGGCCACGAAGATGTTTGAAACACTGGCGCGCGAGAACATCAACCTCAAGATGATCAGCACGTCGGAGATCAAGATATCGTGCATTATCGACGAGAAATACACTGCACTGGCCGTAAGGGTACTTCACGACGCCTTCGAACTTGACAGGGCACCCCTCGGCAGGATCCAGATCCAGGAAGAGTCCTGACGCGCAACCCTCGACCCCGCCGAGACGGATGGTATCTTCGCCGCCGACATCTTCAGATCCGCACGCCTGTGCGCCTCCCATTCATCCCGTGAGTGGCCGCCGTCGACACCTGCAAAATCCCCCCGCTTTCCACGAAACCGGGGGGGAGGCTAAACGGTCACCTCCCGTAAAGCTTCCGGTTCATCCGGCAGACTTCCATGAGCCGCAGGATCACAACCCACCATGAAAACGCACATAAAACTGTTAATCAGCTGATCTCTTAAAAATACGGGCCAAACAGTCTCGGCATTTTCTCATAAGAGACCGTGTCGTATCGATTTATAACAATTCGAGTTGGCGCGACGGCTATCCACCAGATGCCCAAGGGCGAGTTGGTTGATTGCCAAATCCAACCACCGGCAGGCGAGGAGAAGGTGTATGAGGCAAGATGCTTACGTAGATCAGAGGCGGTTGTGTGTCATACCATCC
>Ga0334885_1000283_pt1 | contig 92972 bp, 99 predicted proteins | sample GraSluR1_MG_8_FD_207233 | JGI IMG/M metagenome (GOLD analysis project Ga0334885, IMG submission 207233) | Sludge microbial communities from methane-producing bioreactor in Wageningen University, Netherlands - Granular Sludge_31_05-R1 | ecosystem: Engineered > Bioreactor > Anaerobic >...
TGGTGAGTATCTGGCATATGTTGTCGCGCGGGGAAGCTTATCAAGAATTGGGAGCCGATTACTTTGATCAACGCAACAAAGAAGCCAAAGTCAGTTATCTGACTCGCCAATTGGAGAAGCTTACCGGTGCTACTGTACAGATTACCTTCAGTACGGTGGCGGCTTAAACCAGTTTATTTTCGAAGGAGGTGTACTATGACGTTTCCACGCGCTTTCTTCCGTTGGCGGCCGCATCCATGGCATGGATTGCTGGTTGGCAAGAAACCGCCCGGCCTGGTGTACGCTTATATCGAAATCACCCCGTTCGATTTGGTGAAGTACGAGGTGGATAAAGTGACCGGCTACCTGCGGGTAGACCGTCCGCAGCGTACCTCGTCCCAGCCGCCGGCCCTCTACGGCTTTATCCCGCGAACCTACTGCGGTGATCGTGTGGGGGCGTTGTGCGGCGAGGGACGGCGCGGCGATGGCGACCCGCTGGACATCTGCGTCATCAGCGAGCGGCCTATCAACAAGTCGGAGGTGATTCTAAACGCGCGGGTCGTCGGTGGGGTGCAGATGATCGATCACGGCGAGGCGGATGACAAGATCGTGGCGGTTTTGGAGAACGATAGCTTCTGGGGTAATGTGACCGACGTCTCGGAATTACCCGATGTGCTGGTCGAACGCCTGCGGCACTATTTCAGCACGTACAAACTGATTCCAGAAGAACCCTCGCAATTCTCGGTCGAACAGGTCTATGACCGCGAGCACGCCTTCCGCGTCGTCGCGGCGGCGGTCCAGGATTACGATGAAGAATATGGAGCTGACTGATGCAATACGGCATATACTTACCCAACTTTGGCCCTTACGGAGATGCGCATGTGTTGGCCGACCTGGCCCGCGATGCGGAAAATGCCGGGTGGGATGGCTTTTTCCTGTGGGATCACGTCGCCGGCCATGCCTTGCCCTTTGTCGATCCCTGGGTCGCGCTCACGGCGGTGGCCCTTAACACGCAGCGCATCCGCATCGGGACGACGGTTACGCCCTTGCCGCGCCGCCGTCCCTGGAAGGTCGCCCGCGAAACCGTCTCGCTCGACCACCTTTCCGGTGGGCGGTTGACGCTCTCTGTGGGGATTGGCCTCGGTGAGGCCGAGTGGGACGACCTGGGCGAGGAGACCGATCTCAAGAAGCGCGGCGAGATGTTGGACGAGAGCCTCGACGTGCTGGTCGGCTTGTGGAGTGGGGAGCCTTTCAGCTATGCCGGGCAACACTATCACATCGCCAAGGCGCACTTCCTCCCCAAACCGCTACAGCAACCGCGCATCCCCATCTGGGTGGGCGGCTTTTGGCCCAATAAAGCGCCCTTCCGTCGCGCCGCCAAATGGGATGGCATGTTCCCACTGTTCGATGTCTGGGAGGAAGCCGGTCAACTCGCCCAACTGGAAGATGTGATCGCGTATGTGAAAGCACATCGCCAACAGGACCAGCCCTTGGACATCGTTTGTGTGGGGATGACACCTGGGGCTGACCCCGCGCGCGCTGCGGCGATGGTTGCGCCACGCGCGCAACGGGGCGCAACGTGGTGGCTGGAAATGATCGCGCCCTTTATGGCAGACAAGGGGCTGGAGGACGAATGGCCGGTCGAAGCAATGCGCGAGCGCGTCCTGCAAGGCCCGCCGGTGATTGCTTGAAACGTAAGTCTCTTGCGCACTCAAACTCCAATAGGACACGGATCGACACGGATTTGACGGATAAAGAATAAAAAATCCGTGTGTTCCGTGAAATCCGTGTACTATGCAAGAACGTCCTTGAAGATTATGGTTAGGTTGTAGCCGTTTGCGATGGCTCCGGAGTGCGTATCACTTCCGATTCCACTTCCCCATCGCGCAGGTAGATTGTGCGGTCGGTGCGCTCCGCCACGTGCGGGTCGTGCGTGACGATGATGAACGTTTGCCCTGCCTCATTGAGCGCGCGCATCAGGCTCAGGATTTCATCGCCGGATTTCGAGTCGAGGTTGCCCGTCGGCTCGTCGGCGAGGACGATGGCCGGGCCGTTGATCAGCGCCCGTGCAATCGCCACGCGCTGCTGCTGCCCGCCGGATAGTTCGGTGGGGCGGTGGTGCGCTCGATCTCCCAACCCCACCTGTTCCAGCACGCCCAGCGCGCGTTTGCGGGCGGCGCGCCGGCCGGTGTCTGCGTAGCGCAGCGGCAGCATCACATTCTCCAACGCGGTCAGATGTCCGAGTAACTGGTATTGCTGGAAGACGAAGCCCACTTTCTCCCGGCGAATCCGGGGCAACTGCCGGGGCTTCACCTTCCCCAAATCGACGCCATCCAGCAATACCGTGCCGCCAGAGGGCCGGTCCATACAGCCGAGAATGTTCAAGAGCGTGGATTTTCCGCTTCCCGAAGGCCCCATCACCGAGATGAACGCGCCGGACTCGATGCCTAACGTGACGCCGCGCAACGCTTGCACCTCCAGCTTGCCCATCGGATAGATTTTGACCAACTCTCGCGCTTCGACGATCATCGCTGCCTCCTACTGCGCGGTTTCCACCGGAATCGTTACCCGCACGGTCATTCCCCAGCGCAGGTCGGGATCGGGTTCGTCCAGCACGATGATCGTGCGATACATCACGTCGCCGCCCGAAAGCGCCTCGCCGCGGGTAGCGATCTCGGTCACGCGCCCGGTCGCCGTTTTGTCGTCGAAGGCCGTGAAGGTGACTTCCACCGGGCTGCCGATGCGGATGCGCGTCATGCTCCATTCATCCAGGTCAGTGGTCTCGATGCGCAATGACGCCAGATCGGCCAGCAGCACCGCTTCGACGCCGGGCTGCGCCCAGTCGCCCACGCGGTAGTGCAGTTTGATCACCGCGCCATCGAAGGGCGCGGTCAGGGTGGTCAGCGTCAGATCGGCCTGGGCCTGCGTGATCCGCAGTTTGGCGCGTTCGATGTCCTGTGCCAGCGTCGGATCGACGCCTTGCGCCAGCTTTTGCAGCAGAAGGTTCGCCTTGGCGATCTCGTCTTCCAGTATGGCGACGTCCTGCGTATTCGCCGCCTGTTCCGATCGCACTGACGCCAGTTCGGCCTCGGCGATCTTGCGCTCGTTCGCGGCTTGGACCGTGCCTTTGCGGTAGGCTTCGCGCTCGTCCACCGTCTCCCACGCCCGATCCAGCGACTTTTTGTACTCGTCCTGGGCATGCGCTTCGGCCTCGCGCGCGTTCTGCAAGCGAATCTCGGCAGCGGTCAGCGAAGGATAGCGTAGCTTCGCCTGGGCCAGCCGTGCTTCGGCGGCGCGCAGCGTCAGTTCGGCCTCGGCTTGCTGCTGCGCCAGGTCTTTTTCGGCCTGCGCCAGCCGCAACTGCGCCGTCTCCAGATCGAGCTGAGCCTCTTGCAGCGCCAAATCGAGTTTGGCCGTGTCCAGACGCCCCAACACGTCGCCGGCCCGCACCATATCGCCCTCTTCGACCAGCCATTCGACAATCGCGCCGCCGCTCTCGAACGCCAACGTCGCCGATTGCGCCGGTTCGATCTTGCCGCGCGCCCGCACCATGGGTTCGAGCGGGACCGCCGTCGGTGTTGCCGACGCCGACGCTGCCAAATCCTGGCTCAGCATTTGCGGAAACAGGTTCGTTAAGACGAAGGCCAGAATCCCCACCACAATCAGCCCGCCAATGATGAACAAAAGCTTTCTCGGTTTCACGTAAATCCTCCAATAGAACAAGCGAAATTTTAAGTCGGCTTCAAAAGCGAAGCCTTATAAGGTGGGTGTTTTTGCGGGCGGGTACGCCCGCAAAAACACCCTCTTTCATTAATCCGCGTGCAGCGCCACCACCGGGTCCAGCCGTGACGCGCGGCGGGCCGGCAGCAGCCCGGACGCCATCCCCAAAATGATGCTAAAGATAATCGCGCCGATGGCCAGCCGGGGCGAAAGCCGCAGGATGTCCAGGTTGATCTGCGCTTGCATTAGCGGGTTGAGGATGAGGGTCGTCACCCAGGCCATGCCCACGCCGATCAGCCCGCCGATGCCGCCCAGTTTGGCCGCATCCATCAATACCTCGGCCAGGATGTCGCCATCTTCAGCCCCGACAGCCTTTTTGAGGCCGATCTGGCGCGTTTGCTCGTTCACGGCGATCACCATCGTGTTGATCACCGAGATGCTGCCGACGAAGACGGCGATGGAGAAGATGCCCACCAGCGCCGCGATCAATCCCGTGAAGACTTTCTGGATGCTGCCGAACAATTCGGTGATGGAGATCATGTCCAGGCCGGGCAGCTCTTCCTTGATCAAGGTGGTGAGATTTTGCATCGCCGGAACGGACTCGGCCCGCACGGCGATGCCGGCAACGTTATCCGCATCGCCTTGCAGCCACGAGAGCGCCTCCATGGTCATATACGCCGACATATCGTGGCCGCCCACGTCGAACGCGATCCGCCCCCAGATGCCCACCACCGTGAAGGGCTTTCCGTCCACCAATACCACGTCGCCGACGTTCGCGCCCTGGCTGGCGGCCAATCCCGCGCCCAACACGATCTCGTCCTTGCTGCCGGGCGCGGCAAACCGCCCCACCGCGATTGCGTTGCGCACCGGCATGGCCATGCCCATGTCGCCGCTGCGCGACTCGCTCGCCCAAATCTGCACCTTGGTCTCCTCTGCACCCTCCTGCCCGCTGAAGTTGATGGGCAGTTCATCTATGTTGGTGAGGATCACGTCTGCGACGCCGGGCAAGCGCCGCAGCAGCCGCGACGTGCCGCGCGTCACCGGCGCAGTGCCGTCGGACATCACCATCAACAGCGTATTCGTCTCGGAGGTGACATTGCGCATGTACGTCATCAGCGCCTCGGTGAGGCTGCCCAGCACCACCAGCGCGAAGATGCCGATGGCGATGCCGCCTACCGTGAAGATGTTGCGGGCATTGCGGCGGATCAGATAGAGCCAGCGTTTGAGGCCGCGCCCGGCATAGGCGACGCTGCCGCCATCGCGCAAGGCTACCACCGGATCGAGGCGCGCCGCCTGTAATGCCGGGTAGAGGCCGGCGATGATCCCCATCACGATGCTGAAAACCGCAATGCCAATGCCCAAACGCGGTGTCAGCGTGTGGAGCTGCATCCCCGCACCGGTCGCCAGCAAGCGGTTGGCCACCGTCCCCAGCAACGCCCCGCCGCCTACGCCCACGAGGCTCCCGATGACGGCGATCAGCACGGCCTCTGTAACCACTTCGCGTAGGATGTGGCCGTTTTCGGCGCCCAGCGCCTTCTTCAGGCCGATTTCGCGGCGGCGCTCCTGCACGCTGACCACCATCGTGTTGACAATGGTAAACGTGCCGATCAGCAGGGACATGATGCCGCTGGCCCCCACCACTGCCGAAAAGATCAGCACTTGCTGGCGCGCCTGCGCCACCGTCTCGGCGGGGGAGTTGGCCTGCGCCTCGGGGAACAGTTCTTCGATCGTCGCCGCCAACGTTTCCGGGTTCACGCCCGGCTTGGGAATGACGGCGGTTTGCATAAATACGGCATCGCCCAGAATGTCCAGCGCCACGTCGTAGTTGATGGTGGCCGTGCGCCCCTCGGCGGCGGGCGCTTTCTCCCAGATGCCGACGACGGTGAACGGTCGCTCCTGGATCATCAGCGTGTCGCCCACTTTGAGGCCCATCGAGTCGGCCAGTGCCCATGTCACCACCGTCTCGACGCGGCTGGACGGCGACGGCAAGCGCCCGGCCCACAACTTCAGACCGGTGACGGGCGGCTCGTATTCCAGGCCGGGGATGTCGGAGCGCACGCCCATGAAGCTTTCAGGGTTCACCAGGACGACCGCCGTATTGTCCTCTGGCGGTTTCAGATAGCCGCTGATTGTCGTCACAACGCCGGTCACGCCCTGCACCCGGCGAACCTGCCGGGCGAACGTGTCGCCCAGTGGCCTGCCATAATCGCGTGGCCATGCGACAATGCGTTGTAGCGGATCCTGCTCATATGCCACAATGGAACGGTTCAACTGTTCGGCGATCCCGCCGACAGCCGTCACCGCGAAAATCCCCACCGTGACTGCCAGAACAGTCAGGGCCGTGCGCACCTTGCGTCGCCAGAAGTATTTTAGAATGTCGAGCATGGGTCTCCAGTGACGTACAATTACGTTAAATGTTATCGCCAGCAGTTGGCGTGTGACAGAACATACGCGCAGATATTCAAACAGGTTGCACTTGCGCATAACAGCAGAATCGTCACTTGCGCTGTGATTGAGTTTGGATAGAATAAGTCTCTATCCGAAAATTATGCTTGCGAGCGTTTTTGGTGCGTCAGCGGCGAATTTTCGGATAGGTTCTAAACGCTATCCGATCGGTGCGAGGAGGATATCTATGTGCTATCAAGAGGCGGCGTTATATGGAGATCTGGTGCTCTTTTTGCGCGACCGGGCAGCGGAATTGCTGGCGAGGGATGGCGATGTAGAAGCACAACGTGAGCAACTCGACGGCCTCATCCGTGATTGGTTTTTTGCGCCCCAAGAAGAATTACACGGTTGCGCGCCGCGTGACCTGATCTGGGCCGAACAGAAAGATGAACCGAATCCCATTCCGGCGGAACGTTTGGATGAATTCTTTGTCGATGACTGTCCTCTCTGCCAGCACATGCGCGAAGAGTTGGAGAGCGATTTAGCGGCGGGTGTGGACCCCGGTTTTCATTGGCATTACGACGATGGTGGATATCCTTTGATTGCCCGGTATGATCCTGAAGGGTGGGATGCACGGTGGGCGGCTGAAGATGCCGCTTTCGAAGCCGCTTCTGAGACTGATGCGCAACAAGATGCGCTTATTGAGCAGGTCAATCAACATCTAGATGTAGTTTGATTGTCAGGCTTGTCGTAAGCCCACGCCACAACGCACATCGAGGCTCAAAAACGGGCTTCGCTAAAAGAACTCGTAGTCCCAGTCTCGCCCGGTCACGTCATTCCACGGGAAATCGGGCTGCGCGACTGCGTCGCCAAGATCGCCGACCAGCTGCCCGATGGCTTTGAACAGCGCCATATCCCCGTGCCGTGCGTTGAGCAAAAGTGCACCGGCCAGTTTGCCCTCCACGACACGCATCTTGCGGTAGCCGTTTCCCTGCTGCCACACATAGCTTTCGCCCTCTGCGCCGTGTGGCTCGCCGATGTAGCTGTAACGCGCCGTGTAAATGACGGAAGCGTTGTAGAAGGGCTGTGCGGGCAAAACGCACGGTTCCCCGGCCATATTGCGCCCGGCGACTTTGCCCTGCTTGGCGCAGTCCAGCCAGATGCGCGTCGTCTGCCAGGCGTGGTCTTCCGCACTGTCGCTGCCAGGGACTAGCGTCTCGGTGCAGTCGCCCGCCGCGTACACATCGGGCAGGTTGGTGCGGCAGCTCGCGTCGATACGGATGCCGCGCCCCACGGTTAGTCCCGGCGTCTCTGGGAACACCGGCGTGATCCCCACGGCCTGCACCAGCACGTCGAAATCCCAGGTCTGCCCGCTTTTCAGGTACGCGGTCTGGGCCGCCACGCGCGCTACTGTGTCGTTCACAAACACGTCAACACCGTCGGGCTGCAAGGTGTGCGCCATCAGCCACGCCGCCGCATCCGCATCCAACAGCGGCCCGCCGACGAAACCCGAACGCTGTACGATAGCGACACGCTGGATGCCCACCTTGTGCAACGCGCCGGCCAGTTCCAGGCCCAGGATGCCGCCGCCGACGATGAGCACGCGCTCGCAACAGCCGAGCCGTTCCTTGATGTCCCGTGCGTCGGCCCACGTGCGAAAAACCAGGATCTCATCCAACCCTGCCACCGGATACACATTGGCGCGCGCGCCGGTGGCGATGAGGAGTTTGTCATAACTCAACGTGCGCCCGTCGTCCAGATGAACCCGCCGCGCCGCGCTCTTGATGCGGGCGACGTGGGCCGTCATTTGCTCGATGCGCAGCGCGTCGTAAAAGGCCGGCGTCCGCCCCAGCACCATCGCGCTGGTCAGGTCGTCGGAAATCCAATCAGAAAGCGAGGCGCGGTAGTAGTAGGGTTCGCCTTCGTCGCCGATGAGGACGATGCGTCCGGCCCGATCTCTCTCCCGAATGGTCTGCGCGGCGCTCAACCCCGCCATCCCATTGCCGACGATGAGATAGGTTATCTCGGCCATGCTACACCTCCTCCTGTGGCCGTGTGGCCCGTTCCGCCGCCACCATGAGTTCCCACAGGGGAACGCCGGCATCTTCGAACGGCCGGTGAAAGGATTCCCAGCAGGTGACGCACTCGACCGCCATCCCCGCGCCGCCCTTATCCGCGACGACGGCTAGTTTATCTGCGTGGAGTTGGGCGTTCAGTCCGTGGTTGGCGTGGATGTTGTAGTAACCGCAGCAGACGCAGTCCTCCGGCGTCTCGGCGATCTCGACTACGTCCGTCATCCGTGCCAGGAGTTGGCGCGCAGGAGCGGGTTTACCGATCTTCTTGGTAACGTGGCAGGAGTCGTGAATGGCAATGGGATAATCGAACTTGCGCCAGGTTAGCGCGTCGGCGTGGCGCAGCAGCCATTCCGGCGTGGTGAGCGGCGTCCAGGACGCGCCGGTTTTCTTCTTGAGACGCAGCAACGCCGCGTAGCACTCGGCGCACCCGCTTACGATGACCTCCGGCTGTACCTGGTCGATGAGCGTCGCCAGGTGGATGAGCATTTGCTGGCCATAGCCCATCTGCCCGCTGAGGTACTGCGGCCAGCCGCAGCACGAGCGCACCCCGCCGAGCACTTCGTAATCCAGCCCCAACCGGTCGGCCAGCGAGAGCGTGGCCGCCGGCGAGCCGGAAGGCGAGGCGATGTAACAGCCGAAGTAGAAGAGCAGCGCTTTAGGCTCCAGATGCGCCTTGTCTACATATTCCCCTAATTTGCCCAGGCTGATCCGTATGCCTATATCCAGCAGCGAGATGAGCCAGCTCCGGTCGCGCCGTCCCTTGACTGCGTAGTACTTTTTCCATGCCGCCGGAATTTCGGGCAGTTGCGTCTTGAGGTAGAGCATCATAAGATCGCGGCGCACGCCCGCCGGGCAGGCCAGGGTGCAGTCGCCGCACTGCACGCACTCGGTCACGAACGTCTGCACGCGCTCCGTCCACACACCGGAGACCTGCACCGAATCCAACTCGTTCTGGTTGACGTGCAGGCGATTGACCGGACACGCCTCCATGCAGTCGTTCGCACCGATGCAGTTATCCAGACCAAACTCCACGCCCCGTTTGAGGCTATCTTCAAATTCACGCCCATCCCATTCCATAGCCTTACTCCTATGTCTTCATCTCTGAATTAGCGAATGCGGAATCAGCGAATGGAGAATGATGCTGAATGCCCATTCGCTCATTCGCTGATTCGCTCATTCTCCCATTCTCCCATATCTTCCATTCGCTATTCACTTTTTGTTCCGCCGGCTTTTCACCGTCAGATAGACCACCGGAATCAGCGCCGTGACGATTTTGAGCGCGATAGCGACGACAAACTGCCACGAGGTGGGATCGGTCGCTGCTGCGCCGAGGAAAACCAACGAAAACGACCCCGGAATGATGCCCACCACCGTTCCGGCGAGAAAAATGGGTATCGAAACCTTCGTCAGGCCGCCCACGTAGTTCTGGACCTCCCAGGGCAACACCGGAATCAACCGCATCAGCATGATGAAGATAAAGCCGCCCTCGCCTTGCGATTGACGGTAGATTTCCTCGAAGCGCGTGTTGCCCTTGATCTTTCCCTCGACCCATTCACGTCCTAACTGGCGGGCCATCATAAAGGGGACCAGCGCCGAGAGCGAGGCCACGATCAATACGATGATCGTGCCTCCGATTAACCCAAAGAGAAAGCCGCCCGTAGCGGAGATGACCGGCGCGAGGAAGGGAATTGGCGAGCTGATGACGTAGACCGCGGCATACGCCAGCGGCGCCCAGGGGCCGAATCCGGCGATGAACGCGCGCAGGTTTTCCTGGTTGAACTCGTCGTACAGCGAGAAGTAGTAGCGCGCAGCGATGGCGAAAACGGCAAAGATAATTCCTACCAGAATCAAGTGAATCCATTTGCGATGTTTCGGTTGTTCCACAAGTCCTCCTCATGCATAGAAACTTCTCAAGATGATACGGCACGCCAGGCGCGGTAATCCTCAACGGTGTCCAGATCGGTCAGCGCAGGCAAGTAAGCCAGTGCAAGGCCGGTGGCGCGGATCAAGGCTTCCGTCTGCGCCAGTACTGCGCCGGTGCTCCAGGAGATGCCATCGAACACCGGCGCGCCCGGCGCGCGCAGCCCGAGCAGATAGTAACCGCCATCTTCCGCCGGGCCGATGACAGCCGGAGACGTTTCTAAAACTGCGAACGCCCGCTTCACATGGACGGCATCCAGTCCGGGGATGTCGCTGCCGGTCAACACGACAGACTGCGCCCCCGCCGCGAACGCCTGCGCAAACGAAGCAGCCATCCGCGCGCCCAAATCTCCTGCTACCTGAGGCCGCACCAGCAGTTCGGGAAACGCTGCAGTGAAAAAGGGCGCGTCCTCGGGCGCGGCGACTGCCAACTCGATGCACACATCGTCCAGACCGGTGTGCAGCAGATCGAGCAGATAGCCGTAGAGCAGCCGAGCGTAGACCCCTGCCGCTTGCTCCGCGCCGATACCGGCGGCCAGCCGCGTCTTGGCATAGCCCGGCAAGGGGCGTTTGGCGTAGACGATCAAATGATTCAAGAAAACCTCACCATCTCCCGCTTCACGTATGACGTTCTCGGCTTGACCGGTACGAGCGCGCGATTTGTTCCGGCGTCGCGCCGAAGTACAGGTAGCGCGTCATATTCCACGCATTGAGCAGGATTTGGCGCAACACCCCGCGTTCGGCAAACCGGCGCGCGGAGGTCGTGACGCGCACCTGTGGGTGAACGCGCGCAAGCCGCCCAAGCCGGTGCAGCGCGCGCATCATCTCCACATCCTCCATCAAGGGGATTTCAGGGTACCTGCCTACTTGGACGAAGGTATCCCGACGCATGAACTGCGCCTGATCGCCAAACATAAACGGCCAACGCGTGGGGAAAACCCAACGATTGCGGTATTTGAACAGCCAGTTAGCCGGCAAAATCAGCGTTTGGAACGTACCTCCCACGACGCCCGGACGGCTCAAGGTCTCGCACACCGCCTCACGCCAGCCCGCGGGCAGCCGGGAATCGGCGTGACAAAAGACAAAGACCTCGCCGCGAGCCGCCGCCCCGCCGCGATTCAACTGCACGGCCCGGCCACGCGGCGCGGCGATGAGCGTCACATCGGGCGGAATCAAGTCAGGCGTGTCATCCGTGCTGCCGCCATCGACGACAATGATTTCCACCGCGCCGGGCGCGTAATCCCGCCGGGCGGCGGCGACGCAAGGTTGGATGTTTTCCGCCTCGTTCAAGGCCGGAATAATCACAGACGCCAACATCACGGACTCCACGCCGGAGCGCGCTGCCACGCTGCGAACAGAACGGCCATAAAGCGTTCTCGATCCACAATGAGCGACGGCATGTTGATCCACGCACCTGCGCCGTTACCGGTGACGACCAGGCTGCCGGTTTCTAAATCGGCCACGGTTGAAAACACCTCCACAGGATTTTCATCGAACAGGTCTGGCTCGGACACGTAAATCGCGGGCAACAGGTCCCACAAATAAAACACGGAAACGCCGCAATAGAGGCCAAACGTCACCAGCCAGTTGCGCACCACGCGGCGTAACGCGCGGCTCCAGAAGCGCGCCCGCCGCAGCTCGCGCCCGCCGAAGGGAGCTTGCAGGCAGACGTGGGCGTTCATCAACGTGACCGGACAGGGGGTGTTGAGGATGCTATACGACGCTTCCGGGTCAGCCGAGAGATTCAGCTCCGGCAGGTTGCGCCAGCCGATGCGCAGCGGGTGCAGGTAGCCGCCCATACAGGCAATCTGCTTGAGGTTACGGAAGAACGCCGGGTCGAGTTGGGCGGCGGCGTGGAGATTGCCCAGCGGCCCGGTCGCCAGCAGTGTTATCTCGCCGGGCGCGGCGGCGACGGTCTCGGCCAGGAAGCGCGCTGCCTCGGTGGGGGCTTGTTCTCGCGCGCCCGCGCCCCAGAACACCGGTATGTCCTCGCGCCCCAGGTCGCGCAGCATCCGCGCCGTCTGCGGATAGACCGCGTCGATGGAGCCATTGCCGAAGGTGGTGGTCACGCCGATGAGGTCGACGTCAGGGCGGCCTAGCAGGTAGAGCAGGGCCAGGCCGTCGTCAATCTCGCGCCAGGGAAGGCCCATCGTGTTGTCACAGTCGTAGAGCACGCGCATCATAGCCGCTCCATATACGGGTCGAAAAGGCTGCGCACGAAGCTCAAATCCAGGTACGCGCTCACCTTGCGGAAGGTGTCCGCGTTGCGCACGGCATGCGCGCCGGTTTGGTACGTCACCCATGCCATCGCCGACCAGGAGATGCCGCGCAGACAGCTGAATGGGTCGCGCAAGTGCACACGCTCGATCACGGTGTCGCGCAGGTGCGCGTTGGGGCCGGCGGCGCGATAGGCGTCCAGGAAGACGCACTTATCGGCGACGCTCATCTGGTAATCGGTTTTCCACAACGTCGTCGTCGGCACGCTGAAGTGCGAAAGGTCTTGCGAGGGATCACCCCACAACGGCTTCTCCCAATCCACCAGGTGCAGCGTCCCGCGCGCGCGGTTAGTGATAAAGTTGCCCGAGTTGACCTCGGTGTTGATGATGCAGGGCCACGGGTCGGCGAGGAAGTACGCTTCCTGCTGTCGCGCTTCGGCAGCCCATGCCAGCACCTCGACGAGATAATCGCGCAGCGCTGGGTCGGCGAGGGGCGATTCCAGGTAAACAGGGAGCAGCCGCACGCACTCCTCGTAAGTCATCGTCAACGGATGCGCCTCGTGGATGAGCGGGTTTTCACCGGCGACACGCACGCTGTGGACGCGGGCGAAGAGCTGCGCGGCGGCCTCCAGGTCGCGGCGATCGGCGAGCGCCTCGCCGGACAGGTATTCCATGCCCAACACGCCGTAGGGGAAGTGCGCGCGGCTGTCGTCCACGAAGTAGGCGCGTGGGAGGACGCCCGACGCGGCCAGCAAGCAGAGTGCGTTGTACTCGTAGACGATCTGATCCTCGCGTTGGATTTGCGATCGCATATTGACGCGCAGTCCCCAGTCCTGCCCGTTTTGCCGGACCTGGTAGTTGAGATTGTATTCCCCTTGCGCCAATGGCTCCACAGCGAAGAGCTGCGCCGGATCTCAGTCCGGGACGTTCTTCGACATGCTTTGGCGTAGAAAGGCTTGCACTACGGGCAACAGCGTAAGCAGGTTCATCAATGTTCAGCGGCGGTGAATGCGGCGCGAATGGCCTCGATCCGCTTGCGGTTCACGTCGAAGTCGTAGTAGGGCACGCGCGCCGACGAGCGCACGTGAATGCGTTTGGCGGCGTCATCGAAGGTGAACTCCACATCGTCGGTATAACGCAAGCTCGGAGTGACCGACTCGGCGTAAATGTAATCATCCGCTACGGTAATGATGGTGGTGCGCTCCATCGCGGTGAGGATGGCGACGATGCGGTCGCGTGCTTCATCCAACGGACCTGTATAAGCCAGCGGCGCGATATAGTGCGCCTCATCGTCCGGCGGCGCTTGCGAAGAGACGCAGGCCGGATAGCTTGGACATGGCGTCAGGCGCTCTGTTCTTACCCCCACATTGTCCGGGCGGGGCGTCAGCAAACGCACCAACAGTCGCGCGCCGACAAAACCGGCACCGGCTAACAGGGCGGCAATGCCCAGAAATTGCAGATATTTCTTGTTCATCATAGCCTCCTCGTACAAAATAGGCGCTCAGCCATCAGCTTGCAGCCTTCAGCTAAAACAAGGTATTAGCTTTGTCCATAGACCGGCATCGCCGCCCCGTGAACGGCGCGCGCCGCGTCCGAGGCGAGGAAGAGAATGACGTCCGCGATAGCCTGCGGCGACACCCAGCGGCTGAAATCGGCCTTGGGCATCGCCTGCCGGTTTTGCGGTGTGTCGATCGTGCCGAGCAGCACGCAGTTGACGTTGATGTTAGACGCTTTGAGTTCTTCGGCCTGGCTTTCCACCAGCCGCAGCAGGGCAGCTTTCGACGCGCTGTAGGCGGCGGCGTTGGCCGATCCTGCCAGCGCCGCGCGCGAAGCCACGTGGACGATTTTGCCGCCCCCCTGCGCCAGCATCGTCGGCGTCACGGCCCGGCTGAGGATGAAGGCCGTGCGCGCGTTCAGGTTCAACATAAAGTCCCACGTCTCCGGCGGGGTTGCGTGGACGGCCTGCCCGGCCCGGTAGCCGCCGACGGTGTTCACCAACACGTCAATCCGCCCGAAACGTGCCAGCGTGGTTTCCACAGCCGTGGCCACTGACGCGTCGTCGGTCACGTACACCGAACCGAGCAGCAAATGCTCAGCGTCACCGGCCAGTTCTGGAAAAAGCTGCGGGAGCCGGTCCGGCGCGCGATCCAACAACACTAGACGGGCGTTGGCGGCGTGGAAAGCGCGCACCACGGCCTGTCCCAGATTGCCGGACGCACCGGCCAGCACAACGATCTGTTGAGAAAAATCGAACATACCCCCTCCTGTTTCAGGTGGAAAATTGCGACAATGTGACAATGATTATAGGGGTATTCACCAAACTACAAAAGTCTCACGAGTGTGCTATAACGTCGCTGGAGGTTACATTACAAATGGATATCTGGGTCACGGTGTTTTTGGGGAGTGTCGGGGCGGCGTTGACGCTCAGCCTGGTCGCGTTTGGGCTGCAAAGTTGGCGTGAAGGCGAGCGTCGTGCTGCCCGCGTGGCGGTGGGGTTGGCGGCAGCGGGAGCGGTGCTGCTGGGCGTCATCGTGATACTGCTGCCGCCCGTGCAGCGCGTGTTGGCCGGTCTCCTGGCGACTGGTGTGTTACTCGGCGGGATACTTCTGGCGTTGCCTGTTGGTAAAGTAGCGCGGAGCAACGAGACGCCGCAGCAGCGCGTGGACGAGCGGGAGATTATGTTCGCGCGGGCGCGCCTCGAACCGGGCAGCGCGGCGTACGCGGCCTACTACGCGCTGCATCCCGAACACCAGGCCATCGATGACCGCATCCGCACATTGCCGGGCCTGCTCGCGCCCACGGCCCAAAAAGCGCATCCGCTGCACTTTGCGGCGGCGGAGGCGAGTTTTCTGCTACCGGCGGCGTTACGCGAATGGGTGGATGGCCCGGTTGCGGCGGAAGCGCTGCCGCTCGCACCGGCAACGGCGACGACGTATCTCAAGGGGTTGGCGCGGCACTGCGGGGCGCGGACAGTGGGTGTCGCCGCGTTACAGCCTTACCACGTCTACTCGCACATCGGACGTGGCAGCGGGACATACGGCGCGCCGCTGGCGGTCGAACATCGCTACGCGCTGGCTTTTACGGTGGAAATGGACTACGCGCTCGTTGGCACGTCGCCGGACGCGCCGACGACGCTAGAGACGGCCAAAGAGTACGCCGTCGCCGCACAGATTGCGGTGGAACTGGCGGCCTTCATCCGCGCGTTGGGTTATCCGGCGCGGGCGCACATCGACGGCAACTATCGCGTCATCGCGCCGCTGGTGGCGCGCGACGCAGGGCTGGGCGAGATCGGGCGCATGGGGCTGCTGATGACGCCGGAACTGGGGCCGCGCGTGCGCCTGGGCGTCGTCACCACCGACTTGCCGCTGCTCGTGGATGGGCGCGTCCCCCGGCCCGATATGCTGGACTTCTGCCGGATTTGCAAGAAATGCGCGGAGAATTGCCCCAGCCGCGCCATTCCCTACGATGACCGGCATGAGATTGCCGGGGCGCTGCGCTGGCAGATTGACGCGGTCAAGTGTTTTCACTACTGGAACGTCATCGGCACGGATTGCGGGCGCTGCATGAGCGTATGCCCATACGCGCACCCGCATACGTTCAGCCATAACGTGCTGCGCTGGGTCATCCGGCGCTCCGGTCTGGCGCGCCGTGCTGCGTTGCGGCTGGATGACCTCTTCTACGGGCGCAAACCTGCCTCACGGTCTGCACCGGCGTGGGCAGCCGTCAACGATTAGTTATCAGCAATTGACTATCGTTCATCGCTGACGGCTGAAACCTGACTGCTAACTACGTTTTCCGCCAGGCCCTCAATCAGTCGCGCAGTCCCTTCTCGGCTGACACTGATGGCGGTTGGAGCGTCGCCGGATTGAGCGAGAGCCTGCACACGATGATAGCCGGCTCGCCGTGGATGCCGATCTTTAATTGCGGGCGACACTCGCCTTCCATCGCTTTGGTCGCGTTGAGGTCAGAGAGGCGCGCATTGACGCCCAGTGCGGCTTGTAATCCTTGCCCGACTTGAGTGGAAAAGGAATTTCTGAGCAGTTACTCGGGTATTGTCTGACGCGTGTTTCGGAATAAAATGTATATGCGTCATAATACGGAACTGCTTTCAACAGTATCTGAGAATTGGTCTATATTTATCAAGAAATTTTAGAGAGGAACTATGAAAGGCATTTCTCATTTCATCACCGGCGTAGCGATTGCCACGTTCTTCCCGGAGGTCGTGCGGGCGGGGGGCGTAGGATCGCTGTTGCCGATGCTCGGTGGGATCGGTGGCATCCTGCCTGATACGATTGACTTCAAATTTGCGCGTTATTGGGAAAGATTTGATCTCTCTATCGATCCCGGCCTGGAACCCGACGCGGAAAAGATCGCCGATGCTCTCGTCGCGGCGATGCGTCAGGCTTACGAGACAGGCAAGGATGTCAACCTTGTTGCCCATACGATTCGCGTGGGGGCCGATCTCTGGCGCGAGTATGCCATCCGCTTCATCCCCGATAGCGACGAGATTGCCGTGCGCATCGGGCCGTTGGTCAACACCGGACAGGTGCCCCTCGCAGGAAGTGAGCCAAAAGATGCGGTGGAAATCCGTCGCAAGGTCGGCGTGCCCGTGCGGAATACTTATAGTGAAGAGTACAAGGTCAACATCTTCTCCGGGCCGACGTTCCGTTTTGCGCGGGAAGGGGAACAGGTGCGCGTGCATTTCCTGGATTGGCACCACCGCTGGACGCACAGCCTGCTCCTCGCCGTGGCGGTCGGTGCGGTGATGGGGCTGCTCTTGGGCTTGTTCACCGGCAACTGGACCACGGCAGGGTGGGGCGGTCTGGTGACGGGCCTGGGCTTCGCCGGGCACGTCTTCGAAGACCAGTTGGGCCACATGGGCAGCAATCTCTTCTGGCCTCTCACGCGCAAGCGCATCCCCGGCCCGGGCCTGATCCATGCCAGTGATGCGATTCCCAACTTTCTTACCGTGTGGACGTCTGTGGCGCTGATTCTCTTCAACCTGGATCGGTTTTCAAGCGCCGCACGTTTGCTCCCGTCACGTTACTTGCTTTTTGCGGTAGGCTTGCCGTGGCTTGTCCTCGGTGGGTGGTACGTACTGGGGCAATCCCGCCAGGCGCATACGCACCCTTCCCGCGAAAGCGTCCGGCAGGAGGAGCGTATCGTCGAAGCCAGCCCGGTTGAGATGGCCTGATGCGCATAGAACTGTGGTATAATTCCTGTTTGTGAGAAAGGTTTGCGCATCGTCTGTGCCTTGGAGCGCCAGAGCAGCATTGCTCCTGGTTATCGTCTTGACGACCGCTTGTCAGGCAGTTGTAACGCCCCCGCCCACCGCGACGTCTCCGCCCACCACGACGCCTACCCTGCGGACGACTGCGGCGCTATCGCCAAGCGGTTTCCTCACCCCTATCCCGCCTACGGCGACACTCACGCCTTCGCCCTCACCTACTCCCGTGGTGCATATCGTAGCGCAGGGGAACACACTCTTCGGTATCGCGTTGGAATACGGTGTGACCGTGGATGCGTTGGTACAGGCGAACGGCCTGGACGTGAACCAGTACTTGCGCATTGGGCAGACGTTGGTCATCCCGGTGGGGATGGAGGAAGAGGGTGAGGAACTGGGCATGGTTGCGCCGGTGGGACACATGATCCTGGCGACGCCGACGCCGCTACCCTTGGACATCGCAGGGGCGACATTGTACCAGACGCCCGTGGGGGGCGTGTGGTGTATGGGCGAGGTCGTCAATACCACTGACGGCCCGATCACGAATATGCAAGTGCAGGTGACATTGATCACCGCCGATGGGATACCTTTGCAGTCGAGCGTGGCTTTGGCGGCGGCCGATTATCTTGCGCCGCAAGCGCGTGCGCCCTTCGCCGTATTGTTCAAATCGCCACCTGCCGGCTACGCCGATGTGCAGGTGAGCCTGCTGCGCGGCGAAGCGGTGAGCGCCATCACGGCGGATTTCGTCCCGCTGGATGTGGTGCAGACCGCCGGTGCGGTCTCCGGGCCGCAGTATCGCGTCACGGGGCTGCTGGTCAACAACTCTGGCGCGGCTGTCCGGCGCATGACGGTGGTGGTAACGCTCTACGACAGGGAGGGCAAGGTCCTCGGCTACCGCCAAACCGTGCTGGATACCGAGACGGCGTTACTGGTGGGACAGAGTCGGGAGTTCAGGATTTTGCTGACGCCCCAAGGGTTGGAACCGCCCGCTTCTTTCCAAATTCTGACCTGGGGCGTGCGTTAGCGCCCAACCAGCGACTATCCGGCCAACGACGCGCGAACCTTCGCGCCCAGACTATTTTTGAGGGGGGTGTATTTATGGAAGCCTATTGGAAAATGCGGCAGTTGATTGGCGTGCTCTTTCGTCTGTTGACCCGTATGGAGGTCAAAGGTGTGGAACACATTCCCGCCGAGGGTGGCTGTCTGCTCGTCACCAATCACATCAGCCGTCTCGATACACCCTCACTGTTGGTCGCTGCGAATCGCCGCATATATCCATTGGCAGCCGACAAGTACAAGAGCTTCCCGGTCTTCAATTGGTTGCTCAACATCAGCGAGGCGATCTGGATCAACCGCACCGAGTTCGACCGTGAAGCCTTGCTCAAATCCATTGACGTGCTCAAGCGGGGTGACGTGCTCGGTATCGCGCCGGAAGGCACACGGTCTCGCAGTGGTTCGTTGCAGAAGGCCAAATCGGGCGTCGCTTTTCTGGCCGCGCGCACCGGCGTCCCGGTCGTCCCGGTCGGCATCACCGGCACCAATACAATGATGCAGGATTTCTCGCGCCTGCGGCGGATGCAAATCTGCGTCATGTTTGGCGAGGCGTTTTACTTGCCCAAGTACGGCAAGCTGACGGCGGATGAGCTGGATGCCGCCACCGATTTGATTATGGGACGCCTGGCTGCGTTGTTGCCGCTGCCCTATCGCGGCGTGTACGCCGCTGCCGGCACACCCTTGTTTGCGACCACGTAAATGTGCGACCTTTCGCTCACCGCCCCCGCCCCGGGGGCAGTGAGCCATTAAGAAGGACAAGGCTTTCATACTTTTTACCTTTTGACGGATACGATAGTCATGGTATAATGTTCGTTCGCATGTCTTTATTGTAACGTTTAATTATTGTTCATCATTGCGTCAGCGATGATGGGGATAGCAGCAACCCGCCGTCAGGTGGGCGCACCCACCGGAGGGTGGGCGTCACAGTGAATCCCAGGAGGGGAAAGAATAGCATGTCAGTAGCCAACCTTGGGGTAAAGTCTTATGCGCGCATTTCCAGCGCCTTGCCGTTACCGGGTCTGGTCGAGGTGCAGTTAGAGTCGTATCAATGGCTGCTCAACGAAGGGCTGTTGCAGCTCTTCGATGAAATCTCACCGATTGAAAGTTTCAATGGTCTGCTGAGTCTGTACCTGCCGAGCACCAAAGCGAAAGAGGCCAAGTTCGACCTCGGCTATCGCTTTGGCGAGCCGAAGCACAGTCAGGAAGAATGTCTGGACCGCGATCTCACCTATGCAGTGCCGTTGTACGTGGATGTCGCCTTGGTCAACCGCGAGACCAGCGAGATCGTGCAGCAGGAAATCTTCCTGGGCGATCTCCCGCAGATGACCGAGAGCGCCACGTTCATCATCAACGGTACAGAGCGCGTGGTCGTGAGCCAGTTGATCCGCTCGCCCGGCGTCTATTTTGGCGTGGAAGATGACGGCGGCCACCGTCTGGCGACGGCCAAACTGATCCCCGATCGCGGTGTGTGGATGGAATTCGAAACCCGCAAATCGGGCTACCTGACGTTGCGCTTCAACCGCAAACGCACGATTCCCGTGACGATCTTCCTGCGTGCTCTGTCTGCCGTGGATGACGAACTGCACGGCGCACTCCTCACCGTCGGCGACGATGCCGAACTGCTGGAGCTGTTCACCGAGGCCGACAATGACCCGGATCATCCCTGGATTGCCAACACGATTCGCCAGGAACCGGTCTGGGAACCGCGCATGGACCGCACTGTAGCCCAGGAAGCGCTGATCGAATTCTACCGCCGCATGCGCCCTGGCGATCCGCCGACGTTGGAAAACGCCCAGGAATACCTAGTTTCGCAGATTTTCGACCCGCAACGCTACAACCTGCAGCGGGTGGGGCGCTACAAGCTCAACCAGCGTATGCAAATCAGCGTGCCGTCATCCATTATGACGATCACCAAAGAGGACATTGTCGCTTTGGTACGGCGCATGATCCACATCAACAACGGCGTCGCCGGCCCTGACGACATGGACCACCTCGGCAACCGCCGGGTAAAGACCGTGGGCGAACTGGTGCAGGCCAAGATCCGCGTCGGGTTGGTGCGTATGGAGCGGGTCGTCAAAGAGCGCATGAGCATCCGCGAGGAATCGCCGACGCCCGTCAACCTCATCAACATCCGCCCGGTGGTGGCGTCGATCCGCGAGTTCTTCGGCTCCAGCCAGCTTTCGCAATTCATGGAGCAGACGAACCCGCTTTCCAGCCTCACCCACAAGCGCACGCTCTCGGCGCTCGGTCCCGGCGGTCTGCGCCGCGAGCGCGCCGGCTTCGACGTGCGCGATGTGCATAACAGCCACTACGGGCGCATTTGCCCCATCGAAACCCCGGAAGGCCCCAATATCGGGCTGATCGGGCGTCTGTCTACGTATGGGCGGGTCAACGATCTGGGCTTCATCGAGACGCCCTATCGCCGCGTCGTGCGCGCGTTGCATCACAAGACCGATCAACTGGTCGGTGAGATTCTGCGCGAAGATGTGGTCGATCCGGCGACCGGCGCGGTGGTGGCGACGGCCAACGCCGAGATTACCCCGGCGCTGGCGCAGCAAATCGCGGCGTTGGAGTTGACCGAACCCGTCAAAATCGTTCCGCGCGTCACCAGTGACGTCGTCTATCTTTCGGCCGACCGCGAGGAACCTTACGTGATTGCACAGGCCAATGCGGCGTTGGATAGCAACGGTCGCTTTATGCGGAAGCAGGTATCGGTGCGCAAGGGCGACCAGTTCAGTTTCTCGCCCGTTGACCGCATCGATTTCATGGACGTTGCCCCAGTGCAAATTGTCGGCGTTTCTGCCGCCCTGATTCCCTTCCTGGAACACGATGATGCGAACCGCGCGTTGATGGGATCGAACATGCAGCGGCAAGCCGTGCCGTTGGTCCAGCCAGAAGCGCCCTACGTCGAAACCGGCGTCGAGCAAGCTGCCGCGCTGAACTCCGGCCTGGTGATCCTTTCCCGGGACGACGGCGTGGTGTTGAGTGTGACCGGCGATCAGATCGTTGTTGGGCAGGATGACGGCCAGGTGATCACGTATAACCTGAAGAAGTATGCACGTTCCAACCAGAGCACGTGTATCGACCAGCGCCCGAATGTGATCAAGGGACAGCGAGTACAAAAGGGCGACATCCTGGCAGATAGCTCTTCCACTGAGGATGGTCGCCTGGCGCTCGGTCAGAATGTGCTGGTCGCCTTTATGTCGTGGGAGGGCGGCAACTACGAAGACGCCATTCTGCTCAGCGAACAGTTGGTGCGGGATGACCGTTTTACGTCCATCCACATCGAGAAACATGAGATCGCCGCACGCGATACCAAGCTCGGCCCCGAGGAAGTCACCCGCGAAATTCCCAACGTCTCCGACGACGCGCTGCGTGACCTCGACGAAGAGGGTATCGTGCGCATTGGCGCGGAAGTTGGACCGCTGGACATCCTCGTCGGCAAGATCACACCAAAAGGCGAGAAAGAACTGACACCGGAAGAGAAGCTCCTCCGCGCCATCTTCGGCGAAAAACTCCGCGATGTGAAAGACACCAGCCTGCGCATGCCACACGGCGCGCACGGTAAAGTGGTCGAAGTCAAAGTCTTCGACCGTGAGGAATACCGCGACCTGCCGGCGGGCGTCGAGCGCGTCGTCCGGGTCAGCGTGGCGCAGCGGCGCAAGATCACCGAGGGCGACAAAATGGCCGGGCGGCACGGTAACAAAGGCGTCATCTCGCAGATCGTCCCGTTGGAAGATATGCCTTATTTGCCTGATGGCACACCTATTGATGTGATCCTCAACCCCCTCGGTGTGCCGGGCCGCATGAACATCGGGCAAGTGCTCGAAACGCATCTGGGGTGGGCTTCTGGACGCTTGGGATTCCGCACGATCAGTCCCGTCTTTGATGGGGCAAATGAGGAAGAAATCGCTGCCGAGTTAGCGCGCGCGTGGCTCATCGATTATGCATGGGACACTGTATCCGAGCGCGCCTGGGCCTGGCTTGCGGCGCAGGAATATCCGTTGGAGATGCTGCGGGACGACGATGAGGCTCGCCTGCTCTACATCGCGGCCTGGTTAACGCCCAAGGGCTACAAGGTGGATGCGTTGCGCGACGACCGGAACTACGCGCGCCGCGCCGTGTTGCAGGAATGGCTCAAAGAAAAAGGCTATCGTCCTGAAGACTTGCTCCTCTACGAGGATGATCCCCGGCCTGTCGGCGAGAGCGGGGCCGTGGACCGCAAAGCGCAGGCCGTATGTCTGCGTCTCTGGATGGAGGCGCGCGGGCAGGATGTGAGCGAACTGGCTGACGAAGAAGCCGTTTTGAAAGCGACGGAATACAGTTACAAGAACAATGACCCGTTGCCCACGTTGGGAAAGATGGTGCTGCACGATGGCAAGACCGGACAGCCCTTCGACCAACCCATCACCGTGGGCGTCATCTACATTATGAAGCTCGCGCACCTCGTCGAAGACAAAGTGCACACCCGTTCGACCGGCCCCTACTCGCTGGTCACGCAACAGCCGCTGGGCGGCAAGGCGCAATTCGGTGGGCAGCGCTTCGGCGAGATGGAAGTGTGGGCGCTGGAAGCCTACGGCGCAGCGTACACGTTGCAAGAGATGCTCACCATCAAGTCGGATGACGTGCAAGGGCGCGTCAAGGCCTACGAGTCCATTGTCAAGGGTCTGCCGATTGAGGAGCCAGGCATTCCGGCTTCGTTCAAGGTGCTGGTGAAGGAATTGCAGAGCCTGGCGCTGGCCGTGGAAGCGGTCACCGATTCCGGCGAGGTGCTGCGCTTTGGGCGCGACGACCGGCGGATGCAGTTGCCCAAACTGGGCATGGGGCTGCTGGGATTGGCGTCCCGGGAATGAGTTGACGTTTTTTCCCTTTGTGGTAGAATTTCCATTCGCTGACGGCAGCAATAACTCCTGCCATCGACAAGTTAAAAGAGGCTGAAAGCTAAGAGCTAAAGCAGAAAGCCCTATGTACTACGGCAACAACGAGGAGGCCATCGCAGCTAAAGATGGCCTTCTTCACTGGAATTATGAAGCATAAGTGGGTCTGGACCCGGCTGTGGGTTAAGTTGAGGAGGAAAAAGTGCCTACAATCAATCAGTTGCTGCGTAAAGGACGCAAACCGAAGGCGCGCAAAGCGCAGGCGCCCGCGCTGTTGTATAACGTCAATACCAAGAAGGGCGGCCGGCGCACGCGACCCGGGGGCGGCAATCCGCAGAAGCGTGGTGTTTGCACTGTCGTGAAGACCACCACACCCAAGAAACCGAACTCTGCGCTGCGCAAGATCGCGCGTGTCCGGTTGTCCAATCGTATCGAAGTCACAGCTTACATTCCCGGTGAGGGGCATAACCTGCAAGAGCACTCGGTGGTGCTCGTGCGTGGTGGTCGTGTGAAGGACCTCCCCGGTGTGCGTTATCACATCGTGCGTGGCGCTTTGGATGCCACGGGCGTCAGTGGTCGTAGCCAGCAGCGTTCCAAGTACGGAACCAAGAGAGACGCGCAAGACGCTAAGGGCGCTAAGGGCGCTCCGAAGAGGAAGTAGTTGAAGGAAACGGAGTAAACTATGCCGAGACGAAATAGTCCGCCTAAACCTGAAGTCCCCCCTGACATTCGCTATAACAGCGTGCCGTTGCAGCGTTTCATCAATCGTATGATGCACGCCGGCAAGAAGAGCGTCGCACAGCGTATGATGTACAAGGCGTTGGATCGCGTCGAAGCGCGCACCAACAAACCGGCCATTGAAGTTTTCGATGCGGCATTGCGCAACGTTGCGCCGGCCATCGAAATCAAGCCGCGCCGAGTGGGTGGGGCCACCTATCAGATTCCGGTTGAAGTCCCATCACACCGCCAGCTTTCTTTGGCGATTCGTTGGATTTTGGAAGCCGCACGCAAGCGGTCGGGCCACGGCATCGTCGAGAAACTGTCGGCTGAGTTGATGGATGCTGCCAATGGCGCAGGCTCCGCGGTCAAAAAGCGTGAGGACACCTTGCGTATGGCGGAGGCCAACCGCGCTTTTGCGCACCTCCGTTGGTAAACGCACCGCGCTGGTAAGCGGCGTTTAGTTTGCCAGCCGGGCGCATAGACACGAGTGGGCTGTCGCTGGCTGAACAATAAAGTGGTTGGCGATGGCCGAAGAACATTCACTAACACATATTCGTAACATCGGCATCATTGCGCACATTGATGCCGGTAAGACGACGACAACTGAACGGATCCTGTACTATACAGGAAAGACGCATCGGTTGGGTAACGTCGATGAGGGAACGACCGTCACCGACTGGATGATCCAGGAACGGGAGCGCGGGATCACGATCACGTCAGCCGCCGTCACGTCATATTGGCGCGGCCATCAGATCAACATCGTGGACACCCCCGGTCATATCGACTTTACCGCCGAGGTGCAGCGTAGTCTGCGGGTGCTGGATGGCGGGGTCGTCGTGTTCGACGGGACGGCGGGCGTGGAACCGCAGTCCGAAACCGTATGGCGTCAGGCGCGGTTGTTCGGTGTACCGCTCCTGGCCTTCATTAACAAAATGGATAAACTTGGCGCCGATTTCGCGCACGCTGTCGAGACGATGCGCGAGCGCCTGAAGGCGCACCCGCTGCCCATTCAGTGGCCGATGGGGGCCGAAATGAGTTTCCGTGGGGTGGTGGACCTGCTTGCGTGGAAGGCCATTATCTGGACCGACGAGCTAGGAACGACCACGCAGGAAATTTCGGTTCCCGAAGAGGTGGAGACCGATGCCTGGATCGCGCGTGAAGCGATGATCGAAACCATCGTCGAAACCGACGACGGCCTCACGGAGCGTTATCTGGAGGGCGAGGAGATTGCTGAGGCGGATTTGCGCGCCGCGTTGCGCCAGGCGACCTTACGCGGTGACCTGCAACCGGTGCTGTGCGGGTCTTCACTGCGTAACAAGGGCGTGCAGTTGTTGCTTGATGCCATTGTGGATTTCCTGCCTTCGCCATTGGACGTCCCGCCGGTGCACGGCGAGAATCCTAAGAAGGGCACGATCGAAGAGCGTCCGGCGGACCCTGAAGCGCCGCTGGCAGCGCTGATCTTTAAAATAGCTACAGACCCTTACGTGGGGCGTTTGGCCTACTTCCGGGTGTATTCCGGGAAGATAAGCCGGGGGAATGTTTACCTGAACCCCACCAAGGGCATACGCGAACGAGTCCCGAAGTTATTGCGGATGTTTGCCGACCGCCGGGAAGAGGTGGACGCGTTGAGCGCGGGTGACATCGGCGCAACGCTCGGTTTGAAAGGCACCTTTACCGGTGATACGTTGTCCGCGATGCACGCGCCGATCATCCTGGAGACCATCCGTTTCCCTGAACCGGTGATCTCGGTGGCGGTGGAGCCACGCACGGTCGCCGATCAGGATCGCTTGAATGAAGCGTTGCAGCGGCTGGCCGAGGAAGACCCTACGTTCCGGGTACGCCTGGATGAAGGCACAGGGCAGACCGTCATCTCTGGGATGGGGGAACTGCATCTGGACATCCTTGTGGACCGGATGCTGCGCGAGTTTAACGTGCAGGCCAACGTGGGCAAGCTCCGGGTCTCGTACAAAGAAACGGTGACCCGTGCCAGTCAGGTCAATGTGGTTTTCGACCGGATGCTGGCCGGAAAACCCCAGTATGCGCGGGTTGTTTTGGAAGTCGCTCCCGCCGACCTGGGCGGAGAATCGCGATTCGAGAATATACTGCGTCCGCAGGACCTGCCGCCGGCGTTTGTTGAGGCGGTCAGAGCTGGGGCGTTAGAGTCGTTGGACAGCGGTTTCCTGGCAGGGTATCCGGTGGTAGGCGTGGTCGTCCGGTTGGTCGGGGCGGAGACGCATCCCGAGTCTTCGACGGAAATCGCCTTCAAAGCGGCGGGGGCGCAGGCCTTCCGCCAGGCCGTCGAAGCGGCGGCCCCGGTGTTACTTGAGCCGGTGATGGATGTCGAAGTTGTCCTGCCGGAGGAGTTCGTCGGCGAGGTGTTGGGCGATTTGAACGCGCGAGACGCCAGTGTCCAGATGATGGAAGCGCGTCCCGGCGGTGGGCAGGCCATTCGGGCTTATGCCCCTTTAGCAAAAATGTTTGGTTATGCAACCGACTTGCGGAGTATGACGCAGGGACGGGGAACATTCACAATGGAGTTCCATCACTATGCACCGGTGGACTCCCGGCAAATGGAAGCCATTTTATATGGCGCGTAGAACCATCGCAGTATAGCGGAGTAAACGGCTCGTCGTTTCGCTAACTTGGTTGGTATATCATTCGAGTCATTTAAATAAGATCAATCAGTAAAGAAATAAGGAGAGGCAAGCAATGGCTAAAGAGAAGTTTGAACGTACAAAGCCACATGTGAACGTTGGGACGATTGGTCACATCGACCATGGGAAGACCACGCTGACCGCGGCGATCACCCGCACCTTGTCGACCAAGGGGTGGGCGGATTTCAAGGGTTATGATGAGGTTGCCAAGGCGGATGCCAAGATGTTCCGCCGTGATGCCACCAAAATCCTGACCGTCGCTATCTCTCACGTAGAGTACGAAACCGAAAATCGCCACTATGCGCACGTGGACTGCCCTGGTCACCGTGACTATATCAAGAACATGATCACGGGTGCGGCGCAGATGGATGGCGCCATCCTCGTGGTGTCCGCGGTGGATGGCCCAATGCCCCAGACGCGCGAGCACATCCTCCTGGCGAAACAGGTTGAGGTTCCCGCGATTGTGGTCTATATGAATAAGGTTGACCTGATGGATGACCCCGAACTGTTGGAGCTGGTCGATCTGGAGATCCGTGAGGTCCTGAGTGGCTACGGGTTCCCCGGCGACGAGACCCCCATCGTGCGTGGCTCCGCGTTGGCCGCCTTGAACTGTAAGAGTGATGATCCCAGCGATCCGGCTTACGAGTCCATCTGGGAGTTGATGCGCGTGGTCGATGAGTACATCCCCACACCGGCGCGTGACGAGGACAAGCCCTTCCTGATGTCCATCGAGGACGTCTTCTCCATCAAGGGCCGTGGTACGGTCGTCACCGGGCGTGTGGAGCGCGGCACGATGCGCCCCAACACCGAGGTCGAACTGGTGGGCGATATGTACGAGAAGCCCCGCAAGACCGTGGTGACCTCTATGGAAATGTTCCACAAGATCCTGGATGTAGTACGGGCGGGCGACAATGCGGGTCTGTTGCTGCGCGGCGTCAACAAGGACGAGGTGGGGCGTGGCGTCGTGGTGGCTGCTCCGAATACCATTCGCGCGCGCAGCAAGTTCGAGGCCGAGGTCTACATCCTGCGCCGTGACGAGGGTGGGCGGCACAAGCCTTTCTTCTCCGGCTACAAGCCGCAGTTCTTCATCAGCACGATGGACATCACCGGCACCGTCGAATTGCCGGAAGGCGTTGAGATGGTGATGCCGGGCGATCGCACCAACATGACGGTAGAGCTGATCTCGCCGGTGGCGATTGAGTCTGGTCAGCGCTTTGCCATTCGTGAGGGTGGGTTGACCGTTGGCGCCGGCATCATCACTAAGATTCTGGAATAGTAGAATCCCGCTATACAAGGTGGTTTATGGCTAAACAACGTATTCGTATTCGGTTGAAGGGATATGATCATCGTATCCTGGATGAGTCCGCGCGGCGTATCGTCGAAGCGGCTGAACGGACAGGGGCGCGGGTCGTTGGCCCGGTCCCCCTGCCGACCAAGATTGAGCGATTCGCGGTACGACGTTCGACCTTCATCGACAAGGATAGTCACGAGCACTTCGAGATTCGCACCCATAAGCGATTGATCGATATCCAGGAACCGGATTCGAAGACTATCGACACGCTGATGCGGTTGAATATGCCGGCCGGCGTCGATATCGAGATCAAACTTTAAGCACTGAATTTGCACCGCTGCTGCCCCCTGGTCGTTCCTTCGAACAAAAGGGCCTTAGACCAGGGGGCTAGTGTGGCGGTAGCATGGGATGATGCGGCAGACCTAGCGCCGGCAGTCCCAAGGAGGATAGCGTGAAAGGGATTCTAGGTACAAAAGTGGGGATGACCCAAATCATTCAAGATGACGGTATTGTCGTACCGGTGACGGTGGTAGAAGCCGGGCCGTGCTTTGTCACGGGCGTGCGTACCCCCGAGCGCGATGGCTATCGTGCCGTTCAACTGGGATTCGGCCCGATCAAGTCGCAACGCCTGAGCAAGGGGCAGCGGGGGCATCTACAGCAGTCCGGTGCGCCTGACCTGCGCCACCTGCGTGAACTGCGCATCCGTGAGGATGAGGCGTACGAGTTGGGGCAGCAGGTGTCGGTGGATATTTTCGAGCCGGGCGAGTGCGTCGATGTCGAAGCGACCTCCAAAGGGCGCGGGTTTGCCGGTGTCGTCAAACGCTATCACTTTGCCGGTGGCCCGCATACCCACGGTCAATCGGATCGGGAACGCGCCCCGGGTTCCATCGGCGCGTGTGCTACGCCGGGTAAAGTGTGGAAAGGCAAGAAGATGCCCGGTCGTTTGGGCGGCAAGAGAATAACGGTTTCCAATCTGGAAGTTGTATTGGTGGATGCAGAGCGGAACCTGATCGCTGTGCGGGGTAGTGTTCCTGGACCAAACGGTGGTTTGGTTTTGATCAAGATCGCCCGGAAGCAGAAGACTGACAGGTCAGTCGCTAAGGGAGGTAAGTAGCAATGCTTATTCCAGTGATGAATATGCAGGGCGAGAAAGTCGACGAGATTGAACTGCGCCCAGAAATCTTTGAGACTGCGGTCAACGTACCGTTGATGCACCAGGCGCTGGTGCGCCAGTTGGCGAATGCGCGCCTCGGCACGCACAAGACGAAGACCCGCAGCGAAAACAATCGCTCGAAGTCCAAGTGGTACCGCCAGAAGGGTACCGGTCGCGCTCGCCACGGCAGTCGCAATGCCCCGATCTTCGTGGGCGGCGGTATTGCGCACGGGCCACGCCCGCGCAGCTACGAGAAGAAGATGCCGGTCAAGATGCGACGCGCAGCGTTGCGTTCGGCGCTTTCGGTCAAGGCTGCGGCGCAGCAGATCGTCGTGGTGGATCAGTTGGCCATGGATGCGCCAAAGACAAAGGATATAGTGCGGGTTTTGCACAATCTGTCCGTGGTGGATGGCAAGGCTTTGATTTTGCTCCCGGAGCGCAACACACCCGTTGAACTCTCGATCCGCAATCTGCCCACTGCCAGAACACTGCGTGCGCATTACCTGAATATCAAGGACCTGATGAGCGCCGACTATCTCGTCATGCCTTTGGGGGCGCTTGAGGTGGTCGAGTCTATTCTGGGGCCGGCCTCCTAGACGCGACGAGAGGAGTTGAAGAATGGATATTTATGAAGTCATCGTTCGACCGCTAGAGACGGAAAAAGCTTACATTCAACGTGAGTTGGGCCAGTACGTTTTTATGGTCAATCGTAAAGCGAATAAGGCGCAGATTTCACGCGCCGTCGAGGAAATCTACGACGTCAATGTGCAATCTGTGAATGTGATGAACATGCCGGCCAAAGTCAACAAAACCCGTGGACGCCGCACGGTCACGCGCCGTGCCCCGTGGAAGAAGGCCATTGTGACTTTGGTGCCGGGTGAATCGATCGAGGCTTTGGAGGCTTAAGATGCCAATCAAGAACTATAAGCCCACTACCCCCAGTCGTCGTGGAATGACTGGATTGACGTTTGAGGAAATCACGCGTACGGAGCCGGAAAAGAGCCTGGTGCGGCCCTTAACCAAGAAGTCGGGGCGCAACGCCTATGGGCGGATCACGGTACGCCATCGCGGTGGCGGTCACGCGCGCCAGTATCGCCTGGTCGACTTCCGGCGCAACAAATTCGACATCCCCGCGCGGGTGGATTCGATTGAATATGATCCCAACCGCTCGGCGCGGATCGCCTTGTTGGTCTACGCCGACGGCGAGAAGCGCTACATCCTGGCCCCCTTGGGCCTGCGTGTGGGGAACACGGTGATCAGCTCGCGCAAGGGCGCCGAAGTCTACGTAGGCAACGCGATGCCCCTGGAGCGTGTGCCGTTGGGCACGACCGTGCATAACGTCGAGCTTTACCCCGGTCGGGGCGGCCAATTGGTCCGTTCAGCGGGTGCGTCCGCTCAAGTGCTGGCAAAAGAAGGCGATTATGTGACGCTGCGCCTGCCTAGCGCCGAAATGCGCCGCGTGCATAAAACCTGTATGGCGACCGTGGGACAGGTGGGTAACCTGGATCACGCCAATGTCAAATTGGGCAAAGCCGGTCGCAAGCGCTGGTTAGGCTTTCGCCCTGCGGTGCGTGGTTCGGCGATGTCGCCGCGTGATCATCCCCATGGGGGTGGTGAAGGGCGAAGCCCGATCGGTATGCCTGGCCCGAAGTCTCCGTGGGGCTGGCGGACATTGGGCCGCAAGACCCGCCGGAATAAGTCAACTGACAAATACATCGTTCGTCGGCGTAATGCCGGTCGCCGTAAGTAAGGGAGGTATAGCATGTCGCGTTCTTTGAAAAAAGGACCTTACGTCAACCCGAAGTTGCTCAAGAAAATCGAAGAGATGAATCGCACCGGGCAGAAGCGTCTGCTCCGCACGTGGTCGCGCGCTTCCGTTATCTTCCCGCAGATGGTGGGACACACCATCGGGGTTCATGACGGCCGGCGCCACGTTCCGATCTACGTGACGGAAAACATGGTGGGACATCGCCTGGGCGAGTTTGCGCCCACGCGGACGTTCCGCGGTCACATCGTCAAAGAGAAAAAGGGCCGGGTTGCGCGGTAAAGGGAATGAGGTAAAGAAATGCCTGAAACTGTACACGCTATAGCTAAGCACATCCCCATGTCGCCGATGAAGGTACGGCGCATCCTGTCGCCTTTGCGCGGTATGCCGGCACAGGCTGCGCTGGACGCGCTGCGCGCGTTGCCTCAGGCCGCGACAGAGCCGGTCTATAAAGTGATTCGCTCTGCAATGGCCAACGCCGACGAGATGGGGTTGGATATCGAAAGTCTGTATATCGTTCAGCTTACGGCTGATGAAGGACCAGGTCGGATGCCCGGCAAGGGTTGGCGAGCGCGCTGGGGCAGTCGCGGGCGCTATCGGCCGATCCGCAAACGTTCATCGCACATCACGGTCGTTCTTGAAGAACGGCTTCCAGAGTAGTTTAAGAAGGAGGCTATTTTGGGACGCAAGGTTCATCCCTACGGTTTTCGTTTGAAGGTGATTCGCGATTGGAAGTCTCGCTGGTTTGCAGAGGGTCGGGAATATTCTGACCTTTTGGCGGAAGATCGCAAAATTCGTGACATGATTAACACGGAAATGCGCGCGCGCGCGCGCGATGGGCAAAGTGGTATTTCGCGCGTAGAAATCGAACGCTTTCCCCCGAATCAGGTTTCGGTCATCATTTGGACGGCACGTCCAGGTGTGGTGATCGGGCGCAAAGGGGAGAACGTCAAGGTCCTGCGGCAGCAAATTGAGGATCTGACGCATGGCAAGCGCGTGCACGTAGATATTCAAGAGGTCGAGCAACCGGACCTGGATGCCCGCTTGGTGGCAGAGAATATCGTCGCGCAGTTGGAGAAACGCATCTACCACAGCCGCGCGATGAAACGCGCTGTGCGCCAGGCGCTGCGTGCCGGGGCCGAAGGTGTGAAGGTGATGTGCAGCGGGCGTCTGGCCGGCTCCGAAATGGCGCGCCGCGAATGGATGCGTGAGGGTCGTGTGCCCCTACAAACGTTGCGCGCTGACATTGACTACGCTCAGGACGAGGCGCTCACGACTTATGGCCGTATCGGCGTCAAGGTGTGGATTTACAAGGGCGAGGTTTTGCCCCGCAAATCCGTCGTCGTCGAAGACGCCGCGTAAAGCACTCGACCTGTTAGCAGTATACGTTGGTTATATAAGGAGATGGAACCATGTTGATGCCTAAGCGCGTGAAATATCGCAAGCAACATCGTGGGCGCAGAACGGGCAAGGAATCCCGTGGAGTGGATGTGAGCTTTGGCGATTTTGGGCTGCAAGCCCTGGAACCGGCCTGGGTCACCGCCCGGCAAATTGAAGCCGCCCGCCGCGCCATTGTGCGTCATATGCGCCGGCGTGGCAAGTACTGGATACGCATTTTCCCTGACAAGCCGATCACGTCTAAACCGGCAGAGACCCGCATGGGTAAAGGGAAAGGGGCCGTCGATCAATGGGTCGCGGTGGTGCGTCCTGGCCGGGTGATGTTCGAAGTGGGAGGGATCCCGCATGAGGTGGCGCGCGAGGCGCTGCGTCTGGCGGCACACAAGTTGCCAATCAAAACGCAAGTGATTACCCGTTTGGATTTGGAGCAGGAGAGTTAGCCATGCAGGCACACGAATTAAGAGAATTAACCGAAGAAGAGTTGCGGCTCCGCCTGCAGGAAACTCGGCGCGAATTGTTCAACCTGCGGCAGCAATGGTATGCCGGCAGCTTGGAAGATCACAATCGGCTGCGCGCGGTGCGCAAAGACATTGCGCGTATCTTGACGATTCTTCGTGAACGCGAGTTAGTCGCAACGTTGGCGCAGAAAGGAGCAGCGGCATGAGCGAGCTAAGTAGCTGGCAATCTCGTCGTCGTCGTTTGACCGGTGTTGTGACCAGTGACAAGATGGACAAGACCGTGGTCGTGAGCGTGGAGCGGCGTTATCGCCACCCGCGCTACAAAAAAGTGGTGCGTGCCGTGAAGAAATATATGGCGCACGACGAAAACAATGATTGTCGTCTGGGCGACCGGGTGACCATCATCGAATCGCGCCCATACAGTCGTCGCAAACGTTGGGCCGTCGTCAATATCGTGGAACGGGCCGCGTAAGGAGCTTTGCCATGATTCAAAAAGAGACGCGGTTAAAAGTGGCAGACAATACGGGTGCGCAGGAGATCTTGTGTATCCATGTGTTGGGTGGTTCGCGCCGGCGTTACGGCTACATCGGCGACCATATCGTGGCAACGGTCAAAGCGGCGACGCCCACCTCTTCAGTGAAAAAAGGTGAAGTGGTGCGCGCAGTCATCGTGCGGGTAGCGAAAGAATACCGCCGTTCCGATGGTTCCTATATCCGCTTCGACGACAATGCGGCAGTGATTCTGGATACTTCGGGCGTTAATCCGCGTGGAACCCGCATTTTTGGGCCGGTGGCGCGTGAGTTGCGCGAAAAAGGCTTTATGAAGATCGTATCCCTGGCGCCTGAAGTGTTGTAGGACCGGTGTGAGGTATTGAAATGAATCGTATAAAAAAGGGTGATACCGTAGAAGTGATCACTGGCGAAGACAAAGACGTCCGCGGTGAAGTGATGCGGGTATTGGGCAAAGACAATCGCGTGGTGGTCTCGAAGGTCAATATGGTGACGAAACACCAGAGTGCCCAAAAGGCCGGCCGGTCGCAGATGCAGGGTGGGCGGATTCAGTTCGAAGCGCCGATTGACATCTCCAACGTGATGCTCGTGTGTCCGAAATGCGATCAGGCTACGCGCGTGGGCTATGCCGTCGTCGATGAACGCAAAGTGCGCGTTTGCCGCAAGTGCGACGCCGTGATTGATTAGCAGGGTTTCCTGCACTGGAATAAGAAGGTCGATATGCAACCGTTACAGAAGCGTTATCGTGAAGAAATTGCGTCGAATCTGATCAAAGAGTTTGGCTATGACAACCCGATGCAAGCGCCGCGCATTCGCAAGGTGGTGCTTAACATTGGGATGGGTGAAGCGCTGGACAACCCCAAAGCGTTGGAGTATGCCGTGGCGGACTTGCGGACGATCACCGGGCAACAGCCGGTCATCACCAAAGCGCGCAAGTCCGTGGCGAACTTCAAGCTGCGCGAAGGCCGCGCGATTGGCGTCAAGGTGACGCTGCGTGGCGAAAAGATGTGGGCGTTCCTGAGCCGTCTGATCAACGTGGCGTTGCCGCGCACGCGCGACTTCCGCGGTGTGCCCGACAAGCTGGACGGGCGGGGCAACTACACCCTGGGACTGCGCGAGCAATTGTTGTTCCCGGAAATCAATTACGACAAGATCGATAAAATCCGAGGGTTTGAAGTCACCATTAACACGACGGCTGAAACCGACGAAGAGGCACGCCGCCTGCTGGAAATGCTAGGGATGCCCTTCCAGCGTTAATGGCCTCTGGACTTATAAGCGAACTAAAGCAGGTTCTTTGAAGAAGGAGTATAGGTATGGCGAAAACATCAATGCCGATTCGCGAAACCCGGCGGAAGTATAAGGTACGGGTACGCAACCGCTGTTCTCGTTGTGGACGTCCGCGTGGGTACTACCGCCGCTTCGGCTTGTGCCGGATTTGTGTTCGTGAGTTGGCCTTAGAGGGGAAAATCCCCGGCTTGGTCAAGTCGAGTTGGTAATGGAGTAGAGCGATGATAACAACTTCAGATCCAATTGCCGATATGTTGACGCGCGTGCGCAATGCCCTCATGGTCAAGCATGCGACGGTAGCGATGCCCTCGTCCAAGATCAAGGTGGCGATCGCCAAAATCCTGAAGGACGAAGGGTATATCGAGGACTATAAATTGGTCACAGACGAGAACATGCACCGCAATCTGGTCATCCAATTGAAGTACCAGGGTGACTTGAAACACCAACGGCCTGTGATCACCAACCTGACGCGGGTGAGTAAGCCTGGCCGGCGTATTTATACAGCGGCTAAGGATATTCCCTGGGTGCGCAGTGGGATGGGGATCGCTATCCTCTCCACACCCAAGGGCGTCATCACGGGCCAGCAGGCGCGCCGGCTTAACGTCGGCGGCGAAGTCATCTGCTACGTCTGGTAGAACGGGAGGTCAAAGTGTCACGGATAGGTAAGTTGCCAATCCCGGTCCCGGCTGGGGTGCAGGTGAATATTGAGGGAAATACGGTGACGGTCAAAGGCCCACAGGGCGAATTGACGCGTGAGTTCCGCCCTGAGATGCAGATCGCTCTCGAGGACGGTGTGGTGCGCGTGACGCGCCCCAACGACGAGCGCGCGAATAGGGCGTTGCATGGCCTCACCCGCGCACTGATCAACAACATGGTGGTCGGCGTTCACGAAGGCTATACCAAGGTTCTGGAAGTGCTGGGCACCGGTTATCGAGCCGAACTTCAGGGGACAAACCTGGTGATGAACCTGGGTTTTTCGCATCCTGTTGTCGTTACGCCGCCGCCGGGGATTACTTTTGAGGTCAATCCGCGTACCAGCACGATCACGGTCAAAGGCTGTGATAAGGAAGTGGTGGGACGCATTGCTGCGGAAATTCGCGCCTGGCGTACGGTGGAACCTTACCTGGGTAAGGGTATCCGCTATCAGGGCGAGGTCGTGCGCCGCAAGGCCGGTAAAGCCGGCAAGGCCAAATAGTAGCCAAAATTCAATAAACACGTGGAACCGAGGGTGAAATAAAAGATGAAACCAGAAATTAATCGTCGTAAAGCCCGAGCACGGCGGCGCGCGCACATTCGTAAGACTGTGCACGGCACGCCAGAACGTCCACGTCTGAGTGTCTTCCGAAGCCTGGATCACATCTATGCACAAATTATCGATGATAGTGTGGGCTGCACGTTAGCGTCAGCTTCCACCGTGGATCAGGTAGTTCGCCAGCAGGTCATTGACCTGCCGAAGACCGAGCAGGCGCAGGTCGTGGGGCAAGTATTGGCCGAGCGGGCCTTGTCAAAAGGGGTGACAAAGGTAGTGTTTGACCGTGGTGGTTACAAGTATCACGGTCGCGTGAAAGCTCTCGCCGAGGCCGCGCGCAAGGCGGGCCTGGATTTCTAAACTTATACGGTTGCGCCTTAGTCGCGTCCGGCAGGAGGAACTATGGAGTCACGACGAGATCGTAGACCATTTGAAGAGGAACAAGAAGAACTGGATGAGCGCGTAGTGGACATTACGCGCGTGGCCAAAGTCGTCAAGGGTGGTCGCACCTTCCACTTCCGCGTGGTGGCGATCGTGGGCGACAACAAAGGCCAGGTCGGATTGGGGATTGGCAAAGCGCGTACGGTTCCCGACGCCATCGGGAAAGCGACCGAACGGGCGCGGCGCGCGATGCACACCGTCCCACTGGAAGGCACATCTATCCCCCACGAGGTGGTGGGGCGGTGTAGCGGCGCGAAAGTGCTGTTGCGCCCGGCGACCAGAGGTACTGGCGTGATTGCGGGTGGCAGTGTGCGCGCGGTGCTGGAAGCGGCTGGCATCCATGACGTGTTGACGAAGTCCCAGGGTAGCGCCACGGCTATCAACGTCGTGCAGGCGACCATGGACGCCCTGGATCAACTGCGCTGGGTCGAAGAAGTCGCCAAAGAGCGCGGCAAGCCGGTGGCCGAAGTGATGCCATTCTGGCGAAGGAGAAGTGCATAATGGAGAAGATGTTGCGCATTAAACTGGTGCGCAGTCCTATCGGCTATTCCATTCGTCAGAAGCGGACGGTGCAAGCATTGGGACTGCGAAAGTTGCAGCAGGTGGTGGAACGCCCCGACAATCCGGCCGTGCGCGGGATGGTGAACAGGATTTCGCACCTGTTGCACGTGGAAGAAGTCGCGGTAGCAGATCGCGAGGCATAGGGTGGAGGATACCATGAAGTTACATGATTTGCAGCCCGCTGAGGGCGCAAAAAAGGATAAAAAGCGTAAGGGTCGTGGTATCGCTGCCGGGCAAGGTAAAACGGCCGGGCGGGGTACGAAGGGCCAGAAGGCGCGCAGCGGCGGCGGTGTGCGCCCCTATTTCGAAGGTGGGCAACTGCCTTTGGTGCGCAAGATCCCCTTCGTGCGGGGTTACAAGTTCTTTAACCCGTATAAGGTGACGTTCAAGCCGGTGAACCTCTCGCAGATCGTCGAGCGTTTTGAAGCCCAGGCTGTTGTCTCCCCGGAAACCCTGGCTGAAGTCGGATTGATCAAGCACGCGGATGATTTGGTGGTCGTGTTGGCCGAGGGCGAGATCGATCGTCCCCTGACCGTGACGGCGCATCGCGTCTCGGCTGCGGCGCGAGCCAAGATTGAGGCGGTGGGCGGCGTGGTCGAGCTGCTGCCGTGGACACGTGGTGGTTATCGCACCCGTTAAGCGGCGTTAGCTTATCTGGGTTAGACTCTGACGGAGGCAAATAATGCTTGAGGCCCTACGTAATGCTTTCAAACTACCGGATCTGCGCCGGCGGATTTTCTATACACTCCTGATCCTGGTGATCTTCCGTATGGCGTCGAATATTCCCGTCCCAGGTGTGGACCGTTTGGCGCTCAAGGCTTTCTTTGACTCGGCTACGGCCGGCGGTGAGACGGCAGGGCTGGGGCAGTTTGCCAATCTGCTCAACCTGTTGTCCGGTGGGGCGGTTCAGAACTTCTCGATACTCGCCGCGGGCGTCTATCCGTATGTGACGGCGCAGATCGTTTTGCAACTGTTGCTGCCGATCTTCCCGAAGTGGGAACAGCAGATCAAAGAAGAGGGCGAAGAAGGTCAGCGCAAGATGAATCAGTGGACGTTCTATCTGACGGTTCCGCTGGCCGCGCTTTCGGCGTTCGGACAGGCGCAGCTCTTCCGCACGGCGAGCATCGGGACGCAGCAGATCTTACCAAACTTTGGCTGGGGACCGACGACGACGCTACCGACCATTACCCTGCTGGTCACGATGACGGCAGGGACCATGTTCGCCGTCTGGCTGGGCGAGTTGATCTCCGAGCAAGGGATCGGCAACGGCCTGTCGCTGATCATCTTCGGCGGTATCGTGTCGCGCGTGCCGGCCAGCTTCCAAAGCATTTGGGAGACCGACGGCATCCTTGGCATCCTGATCTATACCGTCATCATGGTGTTGACCATTTTGTTCATCGTCTTCGTGCAGGACGGCGAGCGGCGGATCAAGGTCCAATACGGCAAGCGCGTGCGCGGTATGAAAGTCTATGGGGGTGGCAGCACCTACATCCCGTTGAAAATCAACACCGCCGGCATGATCCCGCTGATTTTCGCGCAGTCCATTTTGGCCTTTCCGGCGGTCATCGCGCAGTTCTTCCTGGGCAGCACCAATCCGGCTGTCGTTCGCTTTGCGAACAACGTCGTGACTTTCTTCGGCGGAAACAATATCTGGTATGCGCCGATCTACTTCCTGGCCGTCTTTGGACTGACTTACTTTTACACGTTCGTGATGATCGAGCAGCAGAACCTGCCGGAGATGCTCCAGAAACAGGGTGGCTTCATTCCGGGGGTGCGCCCAGGTAAAAAGACCGAGGAGCACATCCTGGGGATTTACAAACGCATCACCCTGGCCGGGGCGGTGTTCCTGGGGATCGTGGCGGTGTTGCCCTACATCGTAGGACTCTTTATGAAGTCCAATCAGATGCTTATTCAGAGTTCGGGCTTGCTCATCGTTGTGGGTACGGTGATGGATACCGTGCGCCAGTTGGAAGCGCAACTGCTCATGCGTAACTACGAGGGCTTCCTGCGCTAAAAGTGTGGTATAATAACCAGCCGTGTGTATCTTGCCTGGTTATGGAGATCCTTGCGAAGGTTCCCGTTATGGTTCAGTGTTTCGTTTATAACCTTCGCAAGGGTGCAGATAGTTTTTAGGAAGGAGTTGGCATCATGAAGGTATCACCATCGGTAAAGCGGCGCTGTCCGAAGTGCAAGATCATTAAACGGCGTGGGGTCATTCGCGTGATTTGCGAGAATCCTAAGCACAAGCAGCGTCAAGGGTAATTTGCCCTTTTGGTCGATTTGGAGGAGGCTGGAAAACAAATATGGCACGTATAGCAGGAATTGACCTGCCGCGCAATAAGCGTATCGAGATCGGTCTGACGTACATCTACGGTATTGGGCGCAAGACCAGCGGCGAGATTTTGGAGAAGGCGGGAGTCGATCCCAGCAAGCGCGACACAGATCTCACCGAGGCCGAACTGGCGTCGATTCGTGATGTCGTGGATCGCGAGTACATCGTCGAGGGTGATCTGCGCCGCGAAGTGCAAATGAACATCAAGCGGCTGATCGAAATTGGTTCCTACCGTGGGCTGCGCCACCGCCGCAATTTACCGGTGCGCGGTCAGCGCACGCGGACCAATGCCCGCACCAAGCGGGGGCCCAAGAAGACGGTTCCCGGTCGCGGTCGTCGCCGTGGCTCGAAGAAAAAGTAAGATAACCTACCTATGGTGGGTCTGAGTATGTGGTGGATAAGGAGCTAGGAGGATTTTATGGCGAAACGTGCAGCTCGCACCGCGCGCAGGACTGTTCGGCGCGTCAAGCGTAATGTGCCTCGCGGTTGCGTTTATATTCAAACAACGTTCAATAACACGATTATCACTGTGACTGATCCACAGGGTGCTGTGCTGCGCTGGGGAAGCGCCGGCGCCTCGGGGTTCAAGGGAACCCGCAAGAGCACGCCTTTTGCCGCGCGGTTGGCCGCGGAAAAAGTGGCAAAAGACGCCATCGACAACGATGGATTGCAGGAAGTGGATGTGTTCGTCAAGGGCGCTGGCCCTGGTCGTGAGGCTTCGCTGCGCGCGCTGGCGGCCGTGGGGCTGCGTGTGCGTTCGATTGTAGATACGACGCCTATTCCGCATAATGGATGTCGCCCGCCCAAGAGACGGCGCGTATAAGTCGACGAGAGTCGGAAGCAACCATAAGGAGAGGTTATGGCAAGAAATATAGGGCCTTCGTGCAAGCAGTGCCGGCGTGAAGGGATGAAGCTCTATCTCAAAGGCGACAAGTGTTACACCGAAAAGTGTCCCTTTGAGCAGCGCGCTTATCCGCCCGGTCAGCATGGAAAAGAAACCGCTTTTCGTCGCCGCAAGCTGTCTGACTATGCCATGCAGTTGCGCGAAAAGCAGAAGGCGCGCCGGATTTACGGTGTGCTGGAACGGCAGTTCCGTCGTTATTACCACGAGGCGCAGCGGCGTCCAGGGTTGACGGGTGAGAACTTATTGATTGTGTTGGAAAGCCGGTTGGACAATATTGTTTACCGGCTGGGTTTGGCCGACTCGCGTGCGCAGGCGCGTCAATTGGTCCAGCATGGTCATTTTACGGTCAACGGTCGCAAGACGAATATCCCGTCTTTCCTGGCGCGCCCCAACGATGTGGTAGGCGTGCGGCCAGAAAGCCGGCGCGCCAAGTACTTCAAGGAGCGCAAGGACCTGCTCGGCAAGCGTGAAGTGCCGGCCTGGTTGAGCCTCGATGCAGAAACCATGGATGGGCGTGTGTTGGTGTTGCCGACACGGCAAGAGATTGACGTGCCGGTCGAAGAGCAGTTGATCGTCGAATTCTACTCACGCTAAAGCAGACAGGAGGCGCCATGTTAGCAGCACCAGTTCTGCCGAAGGTCGAAGTGGAGGTCAATACTCAACAGTATGGCCGTTATGTCGTTGGCCCGCTGGAGAGCGGCTATGGGGTGACGTTGGGGAATTCCTTGCGGCGTGTGTTGTTGTCGTCGCTGGAAGGCGCTGCGATCACCGCGGTACGAATCACGGACATTCCACACGAGTTCTCCGCCATTCCGGGCGTGCGGGAGGATGTGATTCAGGTCATGCTCAGATTGAAGCAGATTCGTCTTTCGCTGGAAGGCGAAGGCCCGCAGTATATGACGTTGCGGATCGAAGGGCCGGGTGTGGTGACGGCCGGGGACATCATTGCCCCGCCAGAAATCGACATCCTGAACCCCGATCTGTACCTGTTTACTGTGGATAACGATGAAGCGCATCTGGATTTCGAGTTCACGGTCGAGGAAGGGCGCGGCTATATGCCTTCCGAGGGACGTGGGCGGATGCCGATTGGCGTATTGCCGGTCGATGCGATCTTCAGCCCGGTCCGGCGCGTGAACTTCCGTGTGGATCAGGCGCGCGTCGGGCAACTGACCAACTACGATCGCCTGATTGTGGACATCTGGTCCGATGGCCGGATTGCACCCTTGGACGCCCTCAAAGAGGCGGCGCGAATCTTGGTGACGCACTTGCGTCTGATCGCCGGCGCTGAAGTGGAAGAGGAAGTCGAATCGGTTTCAGACGTGCAGAAAGAGGCCATTCCGTACCAGGCGTATGCTGTCCCGATCGAAGACCTGGGGCTGGGCGTGCGTGTCTACAACGCCCTCAAGCGCACCGGGATTTCCAACGTCGGTGAGGTGTTGGAAATGATCACGCGGGGACGGGAAGCGATGTTGTCCATCCGCAACTTTGGTGAAAAGTCGCTGGATGAGCTGATCGAACAACTACAAATCAAGGGGTTCTGGACGGAGACGGCTGAGGAAGAAGAGGCCGTCGAGATCGTCTGAACGCAAAGCCAGGAGGTTGAGGTATGCGACATCGTGTCGCGGGTAAGAAATTAAGTCGCTCAATGGGTCATCGGACTGCCCTGCGTCGCACTTTGGTGACGGAATTGTTCCGCCACGAAGCCATTCGTACGACACGCACGAAGGCCGAGGCGATTCGCGGACAGGCCGAGAAGCTCATAACGTTGGCCAAGCGGGGCCTGGCTGCTGGAGAGACGGATCCCGCCAAAGAAGTACACGCGCGCCGTTTGGCGGCTGCGCGGCTCAATGACCCTGCCATCGTGCAGAAATTGTTCAATGAAATTGCGCCCCAGTATCAGGATCGTCCTGGTGGTTACACGCAGATGTTCAAACTGGGACTGCGCAAGGGCGATGCCGCCCAAATGGTTCTTTTAAAACTGGTCGAAGATTAGCCGGCGTGTGACGCCGGCTATGTGCGGCGTCAAAGGTGGTGCGGGGTGCGTGTTAAAGCCGTCGTTGCTTACGATGGCACGGGATATGGGGGATTTCAGCGCCAAAAGAACGCCCCTAGTATCCAGGCAGAACTCGAACAGGCCCTGGAGAGGTTAACACAGACGCCATGTCCTGTTCTGGCATCGGGTCGTACCGATGCCGGTGTGCATGCCGAAGGGCAAGTAATCGCCTTCGATACGGCCTGGCAGCACCCGCTGGCCGATCTGCAACGGGCGATGAACGCCGTGTTGCCCTCACAGATCGTGGTGAGGCAGGTGGAGGTGGCGACGCCAACCTTTCATCCCCGGTACGATGCGCTGCGGCGCGCTTACCGGTACACGATCTACCGTGGGGCGATGCGCGATCCGTTTGTGGCGCGCTACAGTTTGCACGTCGACCGCATGTTGAATCTGGAGGCCATGCAGACAGCGGCCTCGCTGCTGGTGGGACGGCACGATTTCGCCGCATTTGGTTCGCCGCCGGTGGGTCAGACCACGGTGCGCGAAGTCTACCGCGCAGTGTGGACGCCTCAGGATGCGTGGCTGTATTTCGACATCGAAGCCACCGCCTTTCTGTACCGGATGGCGCGGATGCTGGTAGGTTCCCTGCTCCGTGTGGGCTATGAGGTGCTGTCTCCGGAGGCATTTGGGGAAATTCTGCGCGGGCGTGAGCGGCGCAAAGCCGGTCCGGCAGTTGCGCCGCAGGGGCTATGTCTCAGGTATATCTCCTATGCAGCGGAGACCTGATTGATCAAGAAGCTTTTTATCTGGGTTAGGGGTGAGAAAAAGTGAAACAAGCAAGAATTCATAAAACCTTTGTCGCCAAGCCGGCGGACATTGAACGGGATTGGTACGTCGTCGACGCGACCGACTTGACCCTGGGCCGGTTGGCTACGCAAGTGGCGAGTGTACTGCGTGGCAAGCACAAGCCGCAGTATACGCCGTATGAGGATGTCGGCGATTTCGTCGTCGTGATCAATGCGGAAAAGATTCAGGTGACGGGCCGGAAGTTGGATCAGAAGATGTATTATCGGCACACCGGTTATCCCGGCGGCATCAAGTCGATCAGCCTGCGTAAACAACTGCAGAAGCATCCTGAGCGGGTCATCGAGCACGCGGTCAAGGGGATGTTGCCGCGCGGTCCGTTGGGCCGTCGTCAGTTCAAGAAACTCAAGGTTTATGCCGGCCCTGAGCATCCGCATCAGGCCCAGTTACCTAAGCCAATGCCAATTGCCGAAATGGCTGAGAAGGAGTAGCTTTTATGTATTACGAAGGAATAGGACGTAGAAAGACGGCGACGGCGCGCGTGCGCCTGCACTCGGGCGGTAGCGGGCAGTTGGTAGTGAACGGGCAGTCGTATCAGGAGTATTTCGGTCGGGATGTCGATTGGAATAACGTGACGATGCCCTTGAAGCTCACCCGCACCGAGGCTCAATTCGATGTTACCGTTCTGGTGGAAGGCGGCGGCGTCACCGGGCAATCTGAGGCCGTGCGCATGGGCATTTCTCGTGCGCTCCTCAAGGTGGATCCTGAGTTCCGCCCCTTGTTGCGCAAGGCGGGTATTTTGACCCGCGATGCGCGTGAGAAAGAGCGCAAGAAGCCAGGTCTCAAGCGGGCGCGTAAAGCTCCTCAATACACAAAGCGCTAGTCGCGCGCATTTTCTGGCGTGGTTTTAATATGGCAGGTAGGCAATCTCCAGATTGCCTACCTGTTTGTTGTATGACGATCTGATTGGCAAGGATTAGCGAGGAAATATGCCCCACATCACAATTGTTGGTTTAGGTCCCGGCGCTTTCGATCACCTGACACAGGAGGCAATTGCCATCCTGTCGCAGGCTTCTGAAGTGTGGTTGCGCACGGCGCGTCACCCGGTTGTTTCGCATCTGCCCGTTGGCCCGGCGATTCACTCGTTCGACAGCCTTTACGAAGAGGCGCAGACGTTCGAGGAGGTCTATGCGACCATCGCGCAGCAGGTGCTGGCGTTGGGTGCACGCGCAGAAGGCGTGGTGTATGCTGTGCCCGGACATCCCCTTGTGGGTGAGGCAACGGTCACGCAGGTCCTCAAGGCTGCGCGCGAAGCCGGGATTCCGACGCACATCGTCCCCGGTTTGAGTTTCATCGAGCCAACGCTAACGGCCCTGGCCCTGGATGCGTTGGATGGCCTGCAAGTCGTGGATGCGCTCGACGTGATCGGCTCGTACTACCCGATCTTGAATCCCGACAGGCCGGCGCTGATCGCGCAAGTCTACAGCCGGGCCGTCGCCTCAGACCTGAAGCTCGTGTTGATGAATCTCTATCCCGACGAACACCAGACCGCGCTGGTCGATGCGGCGGGCACAACTGCGGAAACGGTGAACTGGGGACCGCTCTATGAGATCGATCACCGCGATCATACCCCATTGACCTCGCTCTACGTTGCACCATTGCCTTACGTGGGCGGTTTCGAGCATCTGCTGGAGACGGTGGCGCATCTCCGTAGCCCCGAAGGTTGTCCCTGGGACCGCGAACAGACACACGCAAGCCTGCGCGAGACCTTGCTGGAGGAAACCTACGAGGTTTTGGAAGCCCTGGACGGCGAAGACGACGATGCGCTCTGCGAGGAACTGGGCGATTTGCTGTTGCAGGTGGTGATGCACGCGCAGATCGCCGGAGAAGAGGGCGTATTCCAGATGGCGGACGTGATTGCTCACATCGATGCCAAACTGAGGCGCCGCCATCCGCACGTGTGGGGCGAGGTGCAGGTCGCCGGGGCGCACGACGTGGTCATCAATTGGGAAGCCATCAAGCGTGAAGAGCGCGAAAATGCGCATACGGACAAGGCTCGCTTCTTGCTGGACGGTGTCCCCAAGACGTTGCCGGCGTTGGCGCAGGCCCATGCTTTCAGCAGCCGCGCCGCGCGTGTGGGTTTGGATATGGTTAGGGCCGCCGCTGATGTTGCACATATCCAACAGGCAGTGGAAACCCTTCTTCAGGCACACTCTGTCGAAGAGCGCGGTATAGCGCTCGGTGAGGCGCTGTTTGCGATTGTGCAATGCGCAGACCGTTTGGAACTCGATCCAGAAGCCGCACTGCGAGAAGCCAACGAGCGTTTTGCCCGGCGCATGCGTCACGTGGAGCAGGTCGCCCGCGAACAGGGGGAGACGTTGGCCTCGTTGGACGCGCCCGAACGTCTTCGTCTCTGGCGTGAGGCAGACAGCCCAATGTAAGTCAAACTCCCGGTTTAGGCCGGGAGTTTCGTTTGTGGGGAGCAGACCGGACGGGTTTTACGCGAGATAGGGCTGCAATTCCTGGATAAGCGCGGCTTTGGCGCGATTTCCGACCAGTCGTGCCACCTCTTGACCACCTTTGAAGATGATCATCGTGGGAATGTTCATGACTCCGTAATGGGTTGCCAGTGCGGATTCCTCTTGCACGTTGACCTTGACGATTTTTATCTGCCCATCGAGGTCAACGGCTACCTCTTCCAGCGTAGGGCCTAATTTCCGGCAGGGAGGACACCACTCCGCCCAAAAATCCACCAGGACCGGCAGTGTCGCTTGCGTGACCTCGGCATCGAAGCTTTGTTCGTCTACATGCGTTACATTTCCCATTCCTTTTACCTCCGTTTGGTCTGCTGTATCAGTTTTGTATGCTAGAATTTTGGTGGGGGCGGTATATAATCCCGCTGTATGCGGGTATCTCCCTTGAATTGGCTGTGATTATCGCATGGCTGAACGCATTGTCAAGAACAGATTTGGCAGCCGTGACAGGCTATCTGCGTATGAGAATCGTCAGATTCAAGAGGTTGCCAATTATTTTTTCTTATGTTATAATAAGCCTGTTGGCGGTTTAAGATCGTCACAAGGCTTGTGAATATGGAAAATACACAAGAGAGTAGTTTACAAGAGATAGACAGTTCGCGCCCGCAGAGGAGTCTCTCCAATCTTGTTGGGCGAATGATAGGCAGTACAACGGCGATAGTTTGGCGGTGGGGCAATGACCGCCGGGCTGTCGCTGCTTTTGTTGGCCGTTATAGCGCCCACATGTCCATTCTGATGTTGGCGCTGTTGATCGGACTGGCCGGACGACTTGCGCTGGCACCGATCAGTGTGGCGGTGACGCCTGAGGCGGGCGTTATGCCCTTGCGGGTGGCGGCGGAACCTGAGGCGACGCCGACGGCCTCGACGACCGGAACACTGCCGATCTGGCAAGACACCAATCAAGTGTCACGCGCAGTCTTCAGAATGGCGCAGCCCCGCACCGATATCCCCGAACGGGTGCGTTTGGAAGTGATCACCTACACGGTTCAATCCGGCGATAATATCTTCCTTATTGCGGAACGCTTCAAACTCTCCCCCTATTCGATTGCGTGGGCCAATATGGAGGCGTTGCAGGGTGTGCCCTGGATGATTCAGCCGGGCCTCACGCTCTTCATTCCCCCTGTCGACGGTGCTTACCACACGGTAATGCTGGACGAAACATTGGAGGGTATTGCTGAGCAATATGGAGTGCAGGTGTCTGTGCTCGACAATGTATGGAACAAGCTTACGCCAAGCACTGCGCTATATGAAGGTCAGCAATTGGTGATCCCCGGTGGGGTGGGTGAAGATGTGGAATGGGAAGCCCCACCACCCATTCCAGTTGCGCCGGGTGTGTACGCGGCGGCGGCCAGTTGGGGCGCATGTGGGGATGTTGCCGTCAGTGGACCCGGTGCTACGGGATGGTTTATCCTGCCGACAGGCTCGTATGCCGTCTCCGGCTGGTATTTCGGCGATGCGCGCAGGCCGGGGCATCAGGGACTGGACTATAAATGTAGACTGGGTGACCCGATTTACGCTGCCGATAACGGGGTGGTTGTATTCGCCGGATGGGGCGGCGGCTACGGCAATCTGGTACGGGTGCGGCATGGCAACGGTTACGAGACTTACTACGCACACTTTAGTTCCTTTGAGGTTGGGTGCGGGCAAGCGGTGTATCAGGGGCAGGTCCTGGGCTATTGCGGCTCCACCGGTTGGTCGACTGGTCCGCATCTGCACTACGAGATCCGTCTCAATGGTGCTCCTCAGAACCCCAAGCTTTTCGAGCCATGAGTATGCCTGCCAAGCCTCCCCAACGGGATAGCCTTGCCTGGCATATCCCTCCCCTGATTCGCTTTTTCACGCGCTTTGCCGTGTGGGTATGGCGCTGGCGCGGCGACCGCGAGGCGCAGCGCCCCGTGTTGGGCCGCCTGGCCTCGCATGTTGCACTCGCGTTGATCCTGGTGCTGTTTGTCGTCCTTGGCAGTATGCGATTTGACTTTATCGTCTCTGCTTCCCAGGCCGCGAGTGATCTGGCTTCACGGAATACGAATACCAACACGGACGCGCTCAGCACATCGACGCCGCGCTCTTACTATCGCGGTGGGGGCGCCACGGGCATTACCCGCCAGGTCGAGGCACACACGGCTATCCCCGAACGCCCCCGGTTGGAGATCATCACCTACATGGTGCAGCCGGGCGACACCGCGGAGGTGATCGCGCAATCGTTTGGCTTGCAGCCGACGACGTTGATGTGGTCGAATCCTGAGATGGAGAAGATGCCCGATCTCTTGCAGGTGGGGCAAATCTTGACAATTCTGCCCATCGATGGCGTATATCACACGGTCGAAGTCAGCGATACGCTTGAGTCCCTGGCCGAGAAGTACAAAGTCGCTGTCGAGGCCATTGCCACTTGCGCCTTCAATACGATCCCAGCAGGTGGGCAATTAGCTGTAGGCGACAAACTGATTGTCCCCGGCGGCACCAAGCCGTATGTAGCGCGCGAAGTGACGACATATCAAGGCCCGGTGCAAACCGTTGTGACCGGCGCGGGCATTTTCTACTGGCCGGCGTCTGGGGTTCTGACGCAGGGTTACTGGTACGGTCACCGCGCGATCGATATCGGCGGATCGGTGGGTGCGGCGATTGTGGCCTCGGATGGCGGCTACGTGAGCTTTGCCGGCTGGACGGACATCGGGTATGGTTATCTGGTGGTGCTGGATCATGCCAATGGCTTCCAGACCTACTACGCACACCTGAGTCGTATTTTCGTTGTTGAAGGTGAAACGGTGTATGCGGGCGAGGTCATCGGCGCGATGGGGAGCACGGGGAATTCGACCGGGCCGCATCTGCACTACGAAATTCGTTACAACGGCTACCCGACCAATCCGTTGATTTATCTGCCGTAACAGGCGAACCGAATCCGGTACACAGACGAGCCGCAAGGCTCGTTTTTTGTTGCGATAGGGAGGGATAATGGGGACTGGGCTAGAGCTTTTGACCATTGACGAGGCGCGCCGTCTGTATACCGACGCCGACAGCGTGCACGATTTCGATCACATCTTGCGCGTGTTGGCACTGGCGGAGCGTATCGCCAGGGCGGAGGGCGCTGACCTGGATGTGGTGCATACGGCGGCGCTGTTGCACGATTGGGACCGGGCAGAAGCCGATGCCGGTGGACAGAATCATGCCGCGATTGCCGCCGAACGAGCGCGGGCTTATCTATTGGAACGGGGATATGCCCCGGTGTGGATCGAGGCCGTGGTTCACGCGATTGCCGCGCATCGCTTCCGCGTTGCGCCGGAGCCGGCAACGTTGGAGGCGCGGGTGCTGTTCGACGCAGATAAACTGGACGCGATCGGCGCGATTGGCATTGCGCGGGCGTTTGCGTATGGCGGCGCGCACCAACAGCGACTGTGGGCGCCGATGGATGCGGTTGACCTGGCGCAATGGGAGGCCAACGGCGACGATGCCGCGCACACGCCGGTTCACGAGTTTGTGGTGAAGCTTTCGCGCATCCAGGAGCGGCTGTATACTGCTGAGGGCCGGGCAATTGCCCAGGAGCGTCATCGCTATATGGAAGCCTTCTACCACCGGTTAGATGCCGAGGTGCAGGGCTTGCTGTAAACAAAAAGCCGGATGTGCGCAACCCACATCCGGCTTTTTTGTGTGCAGGTCAATCGCGCGAGCGCAGGTGCGGGTAGAGGAGCACGTCGCGGATCGCGCGATGATCGGTCAGCAGCATGGCGAGGCGGTCAATCCCCAGGCCAAACCCGCCATTGGGTGGCATCCCGTACTTCAGCGCGTGCAGATAATCCTCGTCCATCGGTTGCGCTTCCTCGTCCCCGGCTTCGTAATCGCGACCCTGTTGGTAGAATCGCTGTTCCTGTTCGAAGGGATCGTTCAGCTCGGTGAAAGCGTTGCCCATTTCCATCCCGCCAATGAAGAGTTCGAAGCGCTCTACGTGAGTGGGGTCATCGGGTTTTTGCTTGGCCAACGGCGAAATTTCAACCGGGTAATCGTGAACGAAAGTCGGTTGGATGAGCGTCGACTCGGCGGCGGAGAGCAGATTGTCGACCAGATGGCCCCAGGTGGCGCTGTTCGCAGCGTCGTAGCCACGGCGGCGCATCTCGGCGCGCAGCGCATCTGCCTCGGGGAATGCCACGTAGTCGATACCCGTGTGGGTGAGAATCACCTCGCGCAGCGTTTGGCGCTGCCAGGGCGGCGTGAAGGTAATCTCGTGCCCCTGGTAGGCGATTGTGGTTGTTCCCAGGACGCGCTCGACGGTGTAGGTGATCAGTTGCTCGACGGTTTCCATGACGCCGAACAGATCGGTGTACGCGCAGTAGAATTCAAGCTGCGTGAATTCGGGATTGTGCTTGAATGACACACCCTCGTTGCGGAAGTCGCGGCCAATCTCATAGACGCGCTCGTACATCCCGACGAGTAGGCGTTTAAGGTACAGCTCGAACGAGATGCGCAGGTAGAGGTTCTGTTTGAGCTGATTGTGAAAGGTGGTGAACGGGCGCGCCGCCGCACCACCGTATAGCGGTTGCAGGATCGGCGTCTCGACTTCGAGGTAGCCGTGATTGTCCAGCCAGGCGCGCAAAGCGCTGATCATCCGCGAGCGGGTGCGGAAGTCCTCACGGACTTGGGGATTGACGGCCAGGTCGGCGTAGCGTTGGCGGTAGCGTTCCTCGATGTCGGAGAAGGCGCTGTAGCGCGTGAGGTGGCCTTCTGCATCCGCGTATTCTTTCGGGATGGGCAGCGGTGTGATGGCCTTTGCCAACATGCGCAGCGTCTCGACTTGCACGCTGATTTCGCCGGTGCGCGTGCGGACGACGGGGCCGCCGGCTTCGACGAAATCGCCGATGTCGAACGCTTTCTTGAACAGCGTGTAGGTCGCGTCTCCTACCTCGTTTTGCCGCATGAAGAGTTGCAGTTTGCCACTTTCGTCCTCGATGTGCGCAAAGGCGACCTTACCCATCACCCGGATGCTGATCAACCGTCCGGATACGGTGACGGCGGGCGGGGCACTGTCGCTTTGCTCGGCGGCGGCGAAGGCTGCGACCGCAGCCTGGGTTGTATGCGTGCGGTAGGCGCGCGGCGGATAGGGTTCGACCCCGGCCTCACGCAGTTTTTCCAGTTTTTCGATACGTTGGCGTTCCAGATCATTGAATTCCACGGTTGGCTCCTCAAATTGTCTCAAATTCAAAGCCCACAGTTGGGCCATTTATTAAACAAGCCCATACGCTTCTGTATGGGCTTGTTTATTGGTGTGCGGAACTTTTTAGTTCACGGTGAGAATGTCGAAAACAATGTCCCCATCTGGCGCCTGGACTATGGCCTTATCGCCGACGCGCTTGCCCAGCAATGCCTTGCCAAGCGGCGATTCATTGGAGATTTTACCGCGCGCGGGATCGGCTTCGGCGGAACCCACGACGTGGTATTCTTCCGGCGCATCCACGCCGTGTTCCTGGACGGTTACGTGACTGCCCACACCGACCACGCCGTCGGACTGACCACCTTCTATGATGACCGCCTTACGCAATTGCTCTTCCAGGGCCAGGATACGCCCTTCCACGAACGATTGTTCGCGGCGCGCATCCTCGAGTTCGGCATTTTCGATTAGTTCCCCCTCACCTAGTGCTTCATGCAAACGGTTCGCCACCTCCTGGCGGCGAACTGTCTTCAGATGATTCAATTCTTGTTCTAATGCTTCTCGACCTTCCGGCGTGAGGTATACCGGGCGATTGCTCATAACGCTGCTCCTCTAGTTTTGGTCTTTGTCGTTGAGGTGAATCGTTTAATAAAAGAAAAACCCGAGAGCGCGTGGCTCACAGGCGAGATTATTCTACCATAGTTCTTGGGAATGTAAAGTTAGAAAATCACGACTCCAGCGCGATGATGGGGAGCGAAAACCAGAAGGTCGTCCCCTGGCCCACTTCGCTCTCGACCCAGATTCTACCGTTGTGCGCCTCGACGATCTGGCGCGAGATGACCAGTCCCAACCCTGTGCCGGTGACTTGCCGCTCCTTGCCCGGCAGGCGGGCAAACTTGTGGAAGAGGTGCGGCAATTGATCTTCCGCGATGCCCGGCCCGGTATCCGACACGGCAACCATGATCTCCTGGCCGGTCGTTTTGGCAGCGAGGGTGATGGTATCGCCGGGATCGGAGTACTTCGCAGCGTTGCTGAGCAGATTGAGGAGTACCTGGTGGATGCGTTGGTCGTCGCCGACGGTGCAGGGCAGCTCGTCGGGAAATTCTACGTGCAAATTTTGGCGGTTGTTGGTGATCGTGGGGCGAATGGTGTTGGCGACCGCGCTCATAATCTCGCCGATGCACAGACGGTGCTGCGCCATACGGATGCGTCCGGATTCCAGGCGGGCCAGGTCGAGAAACTGGGTCGCCAGTGTGTTGACGCGCTGCGTTTCCTGTTGGATGATGGTGACGAATTGCTCGCGCATAGTGTCGGTGATGTCCGATCTTTGCAGCAGGTCGGCGTAAGATAGGATGGCCGTTAGCGGCGTGCGGATTTCGTGCACGACCTCGGCGACCCAGTCGCTTTGTTCGAAGAGGCGCGCATTTTGCACGGCGACCGCCGCGACGCTGGCGAGCGTTTCCAGCGTTTCGATATCCTGCGGGGTAAAGCGATGGCGCGTCTTGGTGGTCACCGACTCCAAAACACCGATGACCTGATCGCCAAAAATCATCGGGACCGCCAAAAGGGATTGGGTGGGATCGATGCTCTGGATGGCGAAATGCCGGGGGTCGGACAGCACATCTTCGACGATCAGCATTTGACGGTTTCTCACCACCCACCCGGCGAGGCTGTTGTCTAGCGGCACTTCGGCGATCTCGAGTACATTGGCATCTGGTCCGCACGCCGCCGCGAAGCGTAGCGTGTCGTCGCCTTCCATCAGCAAGATCGACGCGCCATCGGCATCGGTGAGATCGTGGGCCGATTCCACGATCTGCTGGAGCAGTGGGCGCATTTCGAGCGTCGAGTTCAAGTGCCGGCTGATGTGGAGGAGTCGCTCCAGCGTGGCAAATCTCTGTTTCAAAGACGCATAGGATTCTGCCATTACAGTGTCTTGTTACGGTTCGGCTTTGCCCACGATAGTTTGGATGATCAGGCGTATCTGCTGGGCGACGAGGCTCCGGGGCTGGATCAAGACCATCGGACGGCCGCTTTGTGCACTCTCGTAAGCCAAGTCTGGTACGGGCGGGATGCTGCAAATCATCGTATGGTCGAGGGTTTTCTCAATATCCTGGCGGTTCAAGGAGGCGGCAGCAGGCGTGCGGTTGATGAGCACGATTTTAGCTTTGTACGCGCCGATGTTATAGCGATCCAATCCCTCGATCATGGCTTGTGCCAGAAGCAGCCCGATACGGTTTGCATCCAGAGTGAGGATGATGTTACCCGTCATGCGTAGGGCCTCTGCGGTTACTTCGTTCAGCGCCGCAGGCAGATCGAGCAGAACATAATCATAATCGGTGCTGAGTAGACGCAGCACGGTGCGGGAAAACTCACGCGTGAGTTTCGGCCCTGTGCCGGAGGGCTGGTGTGTACTCAACAGCAGGTGCAACCCCGATGTGTGCCGTACCATACTATCGTTCAAATAGTCTTTGTTGAGCTGGGCGACAGGGCGCTCGGCCAACGCCTGGATGCCCCCTGGCACATTCATGCCCAGTTGCAGGGCCAGCGAGCCTCCACCGTCGTGTAGTTCTACCAAGACGGTCTGTTTGTCAGGATGGGCCTTCTTAAATTCGAGGGCAACGTTGAGTGCAAGCGAGCTGGTACCGAGGCCGCCTTTGGTTGGCAAAAAGCCGATCACTTGCCCGCGACCTACTTCAGCGCCAGCCCGGCGACTGCGTTGGAGCAACGCCTGCACGCGCGAGACGAGTTCGGTGGGGTGAACCGGCTTGGTGAGATAGTCATCGGCCCCGGCCTGGAAGCCGGCCACTTTGTCGTTGACGGCAGTTTTGGCGGTAAACATCAGGATGGGAATGGTTTCTGTTGCCGGGTGTTTGCGGAGTTGCGTCGCTACCTGGTAACCATCCATGTCGGGCATCATCACGTCGAGGATGATGAGAAGCGGCTGCTCCGCGATGGCTTTCTCGATGGCTTGTTGGCCCGATGCTGCCGCGAGGATTTTGAACCCCTCACGTTCCAGCATCATACCGACGAGGCGTAGTGCGTCGACATCGTCATCAACGATCAGAATGTTATTTGGCTCCATAGCGCCTCACTTTCACTATGTATATGGTATGTTTCTATTATACGTTGAGACGGGGGGGATTCAAGTTACAGCAACATTAAGATTCTATGACTTTCATATAGTCTGGTGACAAAATCTAATGTTATCGCACGGCTGTGATCAACAATCCAAATGCCGCCAGGAGGCTGAGGATGACGAAGCAGTACTTGGTGATACGGCGCAGCGCCTCGCCTTCTCTGTTGGTCAGTCCTACCGTACTACAGGCCACAATGACTTTTGCCGGGGCAAAGACCGAGCCTACAGAGGCGCCAGCATTATGAATGGCCAAAATCAGCGGGACCGTATAATCCAAAGTTTGGGCGACCTGCTGTTGAAACGCGCCAAAAAGCACGTTGGAATTGGTGTTGCTGCCTGTCATAAAGGCGCCCAACGCGCCGATAAAGGGCGCTACCAGGGGATAAAGTCCCCCGGCAAGGTTAGCCATCGCGTGTGCGAGCAACGGCACCATACCGGCTTTCTCCATCGTGGTGGCCATCCCAACCATCGCCAAAATACCAAGCGTCGATGTCCATCCACTGCGGACCATACCGGTGCGGATTTTCTTGCCAGCGCCCGGTGGCAAGGTCCCTTGGGTTTTCGAGATCAAGAGGGTCAACAATCCGGTGTAGAACAACAACGCGCCCGCGTGACCGAAAAGCGCGAGCGCCTTCGTTTGACCGGCGGCGATCGTCTGGCCGTTGGCGAGGGTGATGTGCGGCATGGCGACCTGCACCTTGACCGTGTCGAGGAATTCGGCCAGTGGGCGGATGAAATTAGCGCCGAAGATGACAATCAACAAGAGCACATACGGCCAGATGGAGATCAGGTGTTTGCTCCACGGGATAGCATCCGCACCAGGGCTGACCTCCCCCTGGTGCACCCTGGCCCAGATGACGCCCACCGCCAAACCGGCCAGAGCGCCAAGCATCAAGGCGATGTTGTAAAGACCGGCGCGCGCAGAAAGATACTGCACCCCGCCCATGGTCAGCGCCATCAAGAGCATCGGCCACAGCCCGGCGCGCACTGCAACCCGGCCGCCAGCTATCCACAACACGCAGAACCCGGCCACAAAGCATACCAGCCCCAGCATCAACGTCATGTCGGGTGCAATGACTGCCCCTTCCAGGCCGGTGGCGGTTTTGAGAGCTTCATACGAAGCGCCGAGTGAGCCAAAGGAGATCGACCACGAGTGCCCTACAGCCGGCAAGACTACCGCGATCAGCGGTTCGAACCCGATCCCGACCATAATGGGCGCGACCACTGCCATCGGCACGCCAAAGCCACCCACGCTTTGGAGAAATGAGGTGAAAGCCCACCCCATAATGAGGACTTGCAGCGTTCTTTCGGGGGAGATTTGCCGCAGCATCGTTGACATCGCTTGCAGCGCGCCATTAGCTTCAGTGATACGGAAGAAAAACAGCGCCCCCCAGATGACGTACAGCACTTGCGCCGCGCGGAAGAGACCGTCGATTTGCGCCCAGAAGAGAAATTCCGCGTTGGCCGCAAAACGCAACGCAGCGATGACGAGGGCTGCAATCCATCCTGCCGCACCGGCTTTCGCCCCGCTCCAATGAAAGCCGATCATCAGAACGACAATGAGCGCCAGTGGTAAAGCTGCGAATAGCGTATCGATGATAAGCATAGTATTGGCCTTCGTGAATGGGTATCAAAGGTATTGTACCACAAACCGCCAACCTTACTCCAACCTTCCGGGAAGCTCAACACAAACCGCTTTACAAGGCTTTATGCGCGCAGTTTCCCGGAAGGTCAAAAAGGCGGGATTTTGGGTACGCATCCCAAAATCCCGCCTCACATTCGATACTGACTCAGTTTTGGCCGTATAAGTGGCCTTTGATCGTCATCACTTCGCGTTTCAACTGGTCGTCGTGCTCCAGGCGCGCGCGCACTCTCTCGTAGCCGTAGAGCACGGTGGTGTGATCGCGCCCACCCAATTCGGCGCCGATCTGCGGGAGCGAGGCATCGGTCTCTTCGCGGAGCAGGTACATCGCAATGTGGCGCGGTTGGGCGATGCGGCGATTGCGTTGCGCGCTGCGCAGGTCTTCCTCGCTGATGCCGTAATAGGTCGCTACCGTGCTGAGAATCTGCATGGCCGAGATTTCGGGGTGGTGAGGCAACAAGTCGGCCAACGCGTTTTCGGCGATCTGTCGCGTCAGGGGCAGGTTGGTAAGGCGCGACATCGCCAGCACGCGGTTGAGCGCCCCTTCAAGCTCACGGATATTGCTCTCGACGTTGGTGGCAATGTAGCTTAGCAGTTCATTGGGTACGTTGACGTGCAGCCGTTCTGCCTTCGATTGCAAGATGGCAACGCGCGTCTCATAATCCGGCGGTTGGATATCGACGATCAAGCCCCATTCGAAGCGGGAGCGCAGGCGCTCTTCCAATGTGACCATGGCCTTGGGAATCCGGTCGCTGCTGAGGACGATCTGGTGCCCCGTGTCGCGCAGCGCATTGAAGGTGTGGAAAAATTCCTCTTGTGTACTTTCCTTGCCGGCAATGAACTGGATATCATCGACCAACAGAACGTCCGCCGTGCGGTACTTTTCGCGGAATAACTCGGTAGTGTGTGTGCGGATTGCCTCGATCAGATCGTTGGTAAACGTTTCTGAAGAGACATAGAGTACTTGCATGTTGCGCTGGTAACACTCATGCCCGATAGCGTGGAGCAGGTGTGTTTTCCCCAATCCAACGCCGCCGTGGATAAACAAGGGGTTGTACGCGCGGGCCGGGGTTTCGGCCACGGCTTGCGACGCGGCTTGGGCCAGACGATTGCTCGGCCCCACAACGAAATTATCGAAGGTATAACCGGAATTCAAACCTGGATCGCGTGCCGGAGCAGGAAGTGGCATTGTTTCCTCCTGGATCAGGACCGGAAGCTCACCGTGGCCGTTGCCATTGTTGCGTTTGGCTTGCCAGACGACGAAGCGCGCCCGTATTCCGTCCTGTTGCGTCAACCGGCATAAAGTGCGCTGGATGACCGTGTAGAGGCGATTCTCCAACCATTCGACGGCATAGCCATTTTTGACCCCGATCACCAGGGTGTCGCCATTTTCCATGCCGATGCAGTGTGTGTCCCGCAGCCAGGTATCGAAGGTCGCCCGGGTCATTTGTAGTTCTAACTCACCCAGGGTCGCCTGCCACAATCTTTGTGAGTTCATAGAAATCCGCAATCCTATTTGAGATAATTACGCAAGGGCAACGTTACAGTAAAAAAGGTTGCAAGAAAAGGGTGGTCACTGGCTCACGCAATGCCATTGTGCAAAGGGCGTGGTCATGAGGAGATTATCCCCTTCCCCTTTGCAGTGACAATATACATTTTACCAAAAAAGCGCGAAACAAGCAATCTCCAAACCCTATTTTTATCTTAAAAAACACCCAGTTTTAATCTTGCATCCATCTGTGTGGAGAACAAAATTTTTATCCAATACATGTGTGGTCTGGCACTATCTCAACCCCTACTAGTATGGGTCAGACTGTGGAAAGCCATGTGGAAAAGATCGTAAGGATTTGTCAGACCTAAACATTTTGCACTTGGGGCAAGGTCTGCAATGTGACACGCACGTTTTATCCACGCCGGCGCTGGCGGTGTCCTTCCAGCCAGTTGATACGCAGAGATTCCAGGCTGCGCGACAGGCCCATCCAATCCTCAACCGGCAACACTAAGGCCGTTTCGCGCGGGTGCATCAGATAGGGGTGCAGCCACAACCGCAACCACCACTTGGGGAGTGGATAGCCCTTGATGTTGATCACCACGACAGTTTTGCCCCAGATGTTCTTGTATAGACGCCAGCGTGAGTTCTTTTCATTTTCCGGTGGAAAGATGCTTTTGAACTCCGTCGGACGCACCATTTCCACGCGCTGGTATGAAAAGGCGATCGGGTAAAAAGGCGTGTGGATGACGAAATTGTTCTTGTGAGAACTGACGTGGGCGCGCCGGGCCATAAACGTGTACATAACGATAAGTAGCCCAATGCCACTGACGACGAACCCAAGAAAGCGATACCGCTGCTCAAATTCGGTGGCCTGTGGTATGCTCCACCAGAGCAGAATCCCGGCAGGGATCAACCACAACGCCGGGCCTAACCACCGTTTAGCGAGCGCTTGATAAAGCAACAGGTGAAATCTTGGGGTTTTTGTGCTCTTCATGGCGACTCACCTCCTTCTTGTGAGGCTTGATAATAAGCGCACATGGTTTGCAGCGGACACTCCGCGCAGGCAGGTTTGCGCGCGTGGCAAACCTGCCGGCCGTGTGCGATCAGGTTGAGATGGAGTGTCCAGTACAGGTCCGGTGGAACGAGCGCTTCGAGCAGGAGGTGCGCCTTTTCCCGTGACGTGTTCTGCGGGATCAACCCTAGCCGCCGGGTAACGCGATGGACGTGCGTATCGACCGGGAAGGCGGGGCGTCCCAATGCAAACAGCAGCACGATAGCGGCGGTTTTGGGGCCAACGCCGTTGAGTTGCGTGAGCCACTGGCGCGCTTCCTCTAGCGGCAACGTTTCCAGGAAAGCCAATGAAAAATCACCGCGCTCCTGCGTGATGTGCCGTAGCGCCGCCTGGATGTTCGGTCCCTTGGTGGGCGCTAATCCCGCCGGCTTGATGGCCTCGATGACGGCGTCCCGCGGCGCGTCGCGCACGGCCTCCCAGGTGGGGAACTGCGCGCGCAGCGCCGCGAATGCGATGTCACGGTTGCGGTCGTTGGTGTTCTGGCTCAGGATGGTGTTCACCAAGGCTGCCAGCGGGTCGCCGTCAGGCCGGTGCGGCGGATCCCCGTAGAGATCGCGTAACTGCCGGTGTATCTTCATGAGGATAGTGGTCGAAGTGCTGTCGGATGTTGTCATACGCTCTGCTCCATAATCCGCCGGGCGCGACGAATCCACACGCGCTCGGCCTCGAAGGTAAGATGGGTGGGGACCTCGTTCCAGGGTACCCAGATGGTGAAAAACTGTTGACTGTCGGGTTGCGGGCGCTCGGTTTGGTGTAGCGTGCGCGCGCGCATCAGGAAGTAATGCTCGGTGCGCCGTACAACCTTGCCATCCAAAGGGAAGGCGACCAATTGCTCTCCCAGGTCGCCGATGATCTCGATGTCGTCGTAGCCCGCCTCTTCTGCTACTTCTCGCAGCGCTGCGTCGGCAATGGCCTCTTCCGGCTCGACGTGGCCTTTGGGCAGGCGTACCTCGTCACGTTCGGGCCGGATCAGCAGCAACACGTGGGTGCCCGCGGCGTTGGTGAGGACGCCGCCGCTGGCTGTGTAGGTGATGTGAACCGGAGATCGAACCATAGTGTGCCTTCCGATAGAGCCAGACTACAAAAGTCTCACGAGGTGCCTGTTCGAGCATCTATCTACGCTGAAAGCGAGGTCTGCAAGACGCAGTACGCGCGAAGACTTTTGTAGTCTTTGTTATACCGGAAGTTATTGATTTTGGCAATTCGTAAAAAATGCCCCGCGCTTGGCGGGGCATCGCAAAGTTTATTACCATCGAGACACGGAGTTCACAGAGGTTTTTCTCTGTATTCTCTGTGTCTCTGTGGTGAATTTCAGGGCATTGGTTATGCGGTTTCGAGATACCGCTCCAGTTCCCACGGCGTCACGCGGATGCGATATTCGTCCCATTCTGCGCGCTTGGCGCGGATGAAGGTCTCGGCGAGTGACTCGCCCAGGGCTTCCATGATGACGTCATCTGCTTCCAACGCATCCAGCGCCTCGGCCAACGTACCCGGCAGGGTGCCGATGGACCGCGCGGCAAGGTCAGCCTCTTTCAGATGATAGATGTCCTCGTTGACCGGCTCCGGCGCTTCGAGTTCGCGCTCGATGCCGTCCAAGCCGGCCGCCAGGATAGAGGCGAATAGCAGGTAGGGGTTGCTGCTCGGATCGGGGCAGCGCAGTTCGATGCGTGTTGCGGCCTCTTTGCCCGGGCGAGTCGCCGGGACGCGGATCATTGCCGAGCGGTTGCGGTGCGCCCAGCAGACGTAGACCGGCGCTTCGTAACCGGGCGTGAGGCGTTTGTAACTGTTGACTGTCGGTGCGCCGATAGCCGCCAGCGCGCGTGCGTGGACGATTTGTCCGGCGAGGAAGTGGTAGGCGAGTTTTGAGAGATGATAAGGATCGTCGGCAGCATAGAAGACGTTTTTGCCACTGGCGTCATTCATGCTTTGATGGGTGTGCATCCCCGAACCGTTGATGCCGAAAATTGGCTTGGGCATGAAGCTGGCGTAGATGCCGTAGGTCGCCGCAATAGCGCGCACCGTATACTTCAATGTGATGGCGCTGTCTGCCGTTGACAGGGCGTCGGCGTAGCGGAAATCGATTTCGTGTTGCCCGGCGGCAACTTCGTGGTGAGCCATTTCGACATGAATCCCCAGGGCCTCCAGGGCGATGATGATTTCGCTGCGCACCTGTTGCGCCTCGTCACGGGGCGAAAAGTCGAAGTAGCCCCCGATATCGTGCGGCACCGGTTGGAACGGCGCATCGCCATTGCGTTTGAATAGGAAGAACTCCAGTTCTGGCCCCACATTGTAGGTGAGTCCTTTGGCCTCCGCGCGTTCCAAGATGCGTTTGAGGACGGTGCGCGGTGAACTGGCTAAGGGGTTACCGTCCGTGGTGTGGACGTCACAGATGATGCGGGCGCGGCGCCGTTCGGGCACACTCCACGGCAGCACGCGGTATGTTGCCGGATCCGGCACGAGGACCATATCGCTTTCGAAAATGCGCGCAAACCCTTGCACGGATGAGCCGTCGAAGAAAATGCCTTCTTCGAGTGCCCCCTCAAGCTGCACAACCGGCAGGGTGACGCTTTTGATCGTCCCGAATATATCGGTGAATTGAAAACTCACAAAACGAATATCATCTTCCTTGGCGCGAGATACAACTTCGGTGACCATTTCCCTCTTCTCCTTTTTGGCTGATATAGATTTTCGGTAAATAACGCTTTCTCGATACACTCAGATGCACATCCATGTTATGCTCTGTATCACCTCCTTATCAAAACGGAAACCAGCCTACCGATTCTCGGTAGGCTGGTTTATGAAAAATCACTCAATAGCCGCGCAGCACTAACCGGACTTCGGATGAAGCCACTGCTGCTGGTTATTGGCGCTGGCGATCAACGTTGCGATCATAGAATCCTCATCAAATGAAACATGTTCAACAGTGTAAAGCAAACGCGAAATTTGTCAAATTCTCAGGGTTCCAGACCGTTGAAATACTCGCGCACGTAGGCCCGCAGAGCGGGTGGATAAACGTTGCTCGATAGGTCGGCTTGGGCAGCTTCGGCGTAGGTGGCGTAGACATCCTGGTAGGGGATCCGCGCCTCGCCCGGCAGGCCGGTGATAGGACGTGGCGAGCCGCCGGGCGACTCCTGCCGGGGTAGGGTAATCTCGCCACCCTGCCCGGTGACGCGTGGCGCTTCGGTGGAACCGTAGGGCCGGCTGCTGCCGGCATCCTCGCTGTGCGTGTTGCTGCCGTTACCGGGCATTTCTGCTGCGCCGCCGGCGTTTTGCCCTTGCGTGCCTGTCCCCGGCTCTCCTTGCGTCCCAGAAGCCCCTGATTGGCCTGTAGCGCGCTCTGAGGGGGCAGAAGTCGCTGTTTGACGTTGCGCGGCTCCCAGACCCTCCTGGGCCTGTTGGACGGCAGCCTGAGCTTGTTCGAGCGTCTGGTTGGGAGCGTTGGCCTGAGCTGTCTCAAAGAACGTCTCCGCAACTTCCTGGATGGCGGTGCGTGCAGCGACCATATCGCCGCTGTAGATATCCTGAGCGGCGGCGGCCAACTGTTCGGCTAACCCCGGATCGGTGCTGCTGAGTGCGTCAGCCATTTGCTGGAAGGCATCGGCGAGTGCCAGTGTCTCTTCGGCGCTGAGCGGTTGTTTGCCTGTTGGATCGAGGAGGTCGCGCAGATAAGCCGCCGCGGCCTCTGCATCGCCGCGTTGCAACGCCTCGGCCAACGGCTGGACGACGTCGGCGGTGGAGAGCGGGCCGGCTTCGGACAGTCTTTGGAGTCGAGCGGCGGCTTCGGGAGAACGCAACGCTGCGAGTTGCCGCTCGACCTCGGAGAGCGCGGTTTGCTGTTCTGCATCCGTACTGCGCCGGTCGCGGAGCGTAGCGAGCGCCTCCTCCAAAGCTTGGAGGGCGGCGGCGCGTTCGGCCTCGCTGAGGACGTCGTTCGTGGCCAGTGTTTCCTGGGCGGCCTCGAGTTGGGCAATCGCGGTGGCGGTGGCCTGCTGCTGGGCTGCGCGCTGGATGAGGACGCTTTCCTGTGGATTGGCGAGGAAGAGCGACAGGGCCAGCGCCGGCAGCACCACGAGCGCTGCGAATCCCGCCGCGCGCGGCGGGCGCAGCGGAAAGGCCGGTTGTGGATCGATGGTGCGCGCGATAGTCAGCGTTTCCGACTGCTGAAGCTGTGCGAGGGCGGCGGGTGCAGTGATGCGCCATTGCGCCAGTTCCCACGCCGTCGTCAGCCGGTCGGCCAGGTGCAGGCGCCGGTCGAACAAGCGGAGCCGGCGCAGGAGCGGCATAGGCCAGACGTACCCGATCGTTGCGCCCGCGAGCAGTCCGCTTCCCACAACCCAGATGGACGCCAACAGCAGTTCGGCCTGGTACCACAGCGGTGTGAGTCGCGCAGCGACGGCGGCGATGAGCAGTGTCGCCAGCGCACCCAGGATGCCGTATGTCGCGCCGACCACCAAATGGCGGCGGCGGAGGGCTTGATCGAAGCGCGCGATCTCACGTTCCAAGGCTGCGGGCATCGTCAACGCTCCGGGCGCTCCAAGCGCCAGACGGTGATGCGCAGCATGATCGCACTGGCGATGAGCGTGAAGATCGTGTACGTGATCCAGGGCGATGGCAGTATGAGAGTTCCCAGGACCGTTCCACCGGTACCGGCTGTGTAGCGCTCGACGGTGAAGTGCAATAGCAGCCACGAATTCTGTTGGAAGCCCATCGCCTCGGTCACAATGGCAGCCGTCAGCGGATGTGCTCCGGCGAGGATGACCCAGCCGTATTGCACCAGAGCCTCAATCCAAAACGGTTGTATGTCGAGGAAGGCACGGTATTTCCACGCATCGGCCAGGCCCGCAGCCGCGGTCGACAAAATCATGATCACCGGGGCCGAGGCAAAGGCCAACCCGTAGAAGATGAGCACTGCGGCGATGGTCCGCCGCAAGAAGGCGGAGATGAGCAGCGCCCAACAAACGCCGGAGAGCATCGCCAGCGCGAAGAAGAGCAGTGTGATGCCCAATTCGGTGGTGGTGACCCCGCCGAGCCAGAAGCCCGCCATCAACAGTGGCAAAGGCGCCAAGACGTAGATGGCACCGGTGAGCAGCGCCGAGGCCAGTTTACCCAGGACAATGCTGCGGATTTTGAGCGTGGTTGTGACCAGGAGTTCAAGCGTGCGATTTTCGCGCTCCCCGGTAAACGCCGCTAACGCATTGACCGGCACCAGCAGGCTGCTCGTCAGGATCAAGATGACGCCGGAAAACCAGTAGATCATCCGTCCACCGGTGAAGAGGTTGAGCATGGAGAGCGTGGCTCCGGTCTGTGCAGGCCCGCCGAACAACAGTGGCGTCGCGATGATGGCAACGAGGAACAAAGCCAGCAGACCAATGGCGAGTAGGTACAGACTCAAGAACCAGAAAAAGCGGTTCCTGCGCACGCTGCCGTATAGATGTCGAATCAGGATTGGGTTCATCTTTTCTCCATACCGTGTCTATGATTATACCCGTGAATTCGGGATGAAAAAGTAACAGTTACTCTTGCCAAGCATACTTTATAGGATAGAATGGGGGCCAGGACGTGCAAATGGCAAATTGTGAATCCTGAATCGCAAACCGGAAACTGTAGGGTGGGGATCATGCAGAACAAAACGACATTCATTGTGGCTGGCCTGCTCATTATTGCGGCTGTGGTTTACCTGATTATCAGTAGCACCGGTAGCACGGCGCAGTTCTTCGTCACGGTCGCTGAACTCAATGCGATGGGGGATGAGGCGATGCAACGCAACATCACCGTCTCCGGCGCGGTTTTGGGTGAAACCATCGTCTACGATGCGATGGCGCCGCGCGTCACTTTCACCATTCTCAATGTGCCCGCCGACCCTAAAGAAGTCGAGCGGCGCGGCGGGCTGGCGCAAGTACTCCACGATGCCGTGATGGATCCGACCGGCCCCCGGTTGGAGGTCATCTACAACAGCGTGAAGCCCGATCTGTTGCAGAACGAGGCGCAGGCCATTGTGCGCGGCAAAATGGGGGCGGATGGGCGCTTTTACGCCGACGAACTGCTGCTCAAGTGCCCCTCACGTTACGAAGAAGAAGTTCCCGCACAGGCAGGCGATTAAGATGGTCGGCGAAATTGGCACGCTGCTGATTGGTCTTTCGTTAGCTGTTGCGTTGTACACGGCCTACGCTGCGTGGCGTGGCATCCACTTGTCTGCCGCGCCCGTCACAGCCGCGCTCGGCAAGACGTGGCTGCACAGTGCGCAAAATGCCACCAATGCGCTGACGGCGCTGCTGGGCGTGGCGCTGTTGATGCTGTTGTTGGCATTCCTCACCGATCATTTCGAGATCAGTTACGTGGCGCAGCACTCCTCGACGGTGATTCCCGTGTATCTCAAAATTTCGGCGGTGTGGGCCGGACAGGAAGGCTCGCTGCTGCTGTGGTGCTTTTTGCAGGCGCTCTTCGCGGCCCTAGCGACCGGACGTGCTTCGGAACGCGCCCGACCGCTCGTCCCCTGGGCCACGGTTTTCTTGAGCCTGACGACGGCTTTCTTCGTCGCTGTGACATTTTTCCTCTCGCAACCTTTTACCCTCCTTCCGCAGGTGCCCCTCGAAGGGCGTGGACTCAACCCGCTGCTGCGCCATCCGGGGATGATTTTCCACCCGCCCGCGCTGTACGTAGGATATGTGGGGCTGGCGGTGCCGTTCGCGTTTGCGATGGCGGCCTTGATCACCCGCCAGATCAAGGAATGGACGGCGGCAATTCGCACCTGGACGTTGATCGCGTGGTTGGGTCTGGGCCTGGGCCTGCTGTTGGGGATGCGCTGGGCCTACGATGTGCTCGGGTGGGGCGGTTACTGGGGGTGGGACCCTGTCGAGAACGCCGGATTGTTGCCCTGGTTCACTGCGACGGCGCTTTTGCACGGCGCGGTGATGCAAGAGGAAAAGCGCGGCTTCCACGTATGGAATATGCTCATGGTGGTTTTTTCCTTCGCGCTGGTGCTCTTCGGCACGTTTGCCACCCGCAGTGGGATGATCCAGTCGGTGCACGCTTACGCCGTCTCCAACCTGGGCGGATACTTCCTCACGGCCATCGCGGTGACGGTAGTTGGCTCGTTGGCCTTGCTTTACACCCGCCGCGCCGCGCTCAAGGACGCGTCTGCCACGGTAGAAAACCTGCTCTCGCGCGATGGGATGTTCTTCCTCACCCTGGCGCTGTTCTGCACGCTGACTCTCTCCGTGTTGGTGGGCAGCCTGCTCCCCACGTTGACCGAGGTGTTCGCCGGACAGCGCTTCGAGGCCGGGCCGGCCTGGTTCGACCGTGTGACCGGCCCGCAATTCGCGGTGCTGATTCTGGTGATCGGCCTGTGCCCGTTGCTTGGGCGGGGCGTCGCGGCGCTGAAGCGTTTGCGGCAACTGCGCTGGGTCGTCATCGGCGGCGCGGTCGTTGTCCCCGTTGTGGCGGCGCTTGCGGGCTTCACCGATGTTTTCTCGTTGATCGGGTTCGCCATCAGCGGTTTTGCCGGCGCGGCGACACTCGCGGAGTTTGTCGATGGCGTTATTACACGCCGCAAACGTACCAACGAAGCCCCTCTCAATGCGCTGTGGCATTTGTTGCGCTTGCAGCGCCGCAAGTACGGCGGCTATCTCGTACATCTCGGCGTCATTTTGATGGCGCTTGGCATCATCGGCACGCGGATGTACCCCTTCGAGGTGCAGACCACTGTCAATGCCGGGCAGGCGACGACGGTACAGGGCTACACGCTCATCTTCGAGGAACTTAAGAGCGACTTTGTCGCCGATTACAACACCACATGGGCCAACGTCTCCGTCTACCGCGGCGCGACGTACCTGACGACGTTGCAGCCCCGCTTGAACCGTTACACCGGTACCGAGCAGACCATTACCGTGCCCGCGCTGCACCCCGACTTGCGTGAAGACCTCTACCTGATCCTCTCCGGCTGGACGAGCGATGGCGCAACCGCGACCTTCAAGGTTGTGATCAACGCGCTGGTCAACTTTCTCTGGCTGGGGGGATTGATCTTCCTGGCGGGCGGCGGGCTGGCGTTGTGGCCCAGGATGGAAAATCGCACGTGGAATGGGGTGGCGCTGATCGTTGGGCTGGTGCTGCTGCTGGGTGCAGGCTGGGCCATGTGGGGGATGTCCCACGGCTCGGTCAACTACGGCGGAGGAAGGCCGCTCGTCGGACAAGACGCGCCCGATTTCCGCTTGAGCCTGCTCGATGGGGAGACGGTGTCGCTGAAGAGTTTGCGCGGGCAAATTGCGGTGGTCAACTTCTGGGCCACCTGGTGTCCTTCGTGCGTCGATGAAATGCCCGATTTGCAGGAAGCGTGGGAAGCGTATCGTGGTCGGGGCGTGACTTTCCTGGGCGTCGCTTATCAGGATAGCGAGACGACCGTGCGCAGCGCGCTGGTGCAGTATGACACGACCTATCCGGTGGGTCTGGATACCGGCGACCGCATCGCCAAGCAGTACGGCATCACCGGCATTCCGGAGACGTTCATCGTGGCCCCTGACGGGCGCGTGGCTTACGTCCACGTCGGCCCGATCACCGCTGCGGCCCTCTCCGCGCAACTCGATTCGCTACTCAAGTAGAGCGTTAACACAGAGGCCCGACGGCAAGTTTGCCGCGAACACTGAGGTTTTTGCAATTTCTCACTTCTCAATTACAGGGGAGACTGAGTATGAGTCTGGGATCGATTTTTGTAGGTCTGGCGATTGCTGTGATGGTCATCGCTTACATTGTGCGTCCTTTTCGCACTGCGTCTGGCGCGGCGGCTGCACGCACGGATAAGCTGATCGAAGCCTGGGTGCGCGCTGCGCCCGGGGCGACTCCCGGCGCAAAAGATACAGATGCGCCGGTAAGCGTTGCTGTCCCTGCGCCAACGGTGGCGGCTACGCCTATCATCGTTCCGCAAGTGGCGCCGCCGTCCGCGGCGGCCTTGTCTGCGGCCGTCAACTTCTGCCCACAATGTGGGCGACGGGTCACGGCGGACTATCGCTTCTGCCCTGGTTGCGGCGCGCTGCTTCCGCATGAGGAAGGCGCGTCTTCGGGTGACGTTGCATGAAGCGCACGTTCTGGTTCCTCTTCGTGATCCTCGCGCTGTTGCCGGGTATGGCCCAGGCGCAGGACACTGGTGGTATCGCCGTCACCGGCCAGGTGACCAATGGCACGCCGGGTGGCGCGCTTCCGGTGGGCGATCCGGTGACGTTGCAGTTCTACAGCCAGGGAGAATGGACCGCCATCTTTACGACCACGTTATCTGCCGATGGAACGTTCCGTTTTACCGATTTTGGCATGGATACCGGCAGCGATTTTGTCACCCATATCCTGTATCAAGACGTGGATTACTATTCTTCGCCGGCCAAGCTGACGGACGAAAGCGATATTGCTGCCGATATTCCCATCTTCGAACCGACGACGGACCCCAGTGGCATTGTGGTCGATCAGATGCATTACTTCATCGCGCCCGCCGGCGATTATGTCCGCATTGCCGAGTATTACCTTATCGGGAACACCAGCGACCGCACGTACACCGGGACGGAGAACGCCGCTGGGAGGCGCACCACGCTCACGTTTACGCCGCCGGCCGGAGCCAGTGACCTGTTTTTCGACGGCCCCGGTCTGGGCGAACGTTTTGTGGGCGACATCACGCGCTTCGACGACACGCGCCCGATTCCACCTGGCACAACCGTCGTCGACGTGGATTTCAGCTATCAACTGCCCTTCACCGAGGGGATGCGCATCGAGCGCGTTATGGATGTGCCAATTTCGTTGGTAGCGCTTATCGTCAGCAGCCAAGACATTGGGCTTGCCGGGACGGGGTTGACTCCACAGGGGATGATGAATACGCAGATGGGACCGGCGGCGTCTTATGCTGCCGGTCCGCTCGCGGCTGGCGAACCGCTGGCCTTCACCTTCGTCCCCCAGACGATGACGGTGACGCCGACCGGCAGTGGGACTGCTCGTACACGCGCGGCTAACCCCACCCGCGATGCCATCCTTGGGGTGGCGGCGCTGGCCTTGGCGGCCTTTGTGGGGTATCGGCTCATAAAACCGGCCGCTGTGCCACCGCCACCTGAAGCCGCGCGCCCGTTGCTGGAGGCCATTGCTGCGCTCGACGCTCGTTTCGCGGCCGGTGATCTTGCGGAAGAACCCTACCACCAGGAACGCGAGGCGCTCAAACAGCAGCTTTACGAAGCCCTGCAGGAACCTACAGAGAACTGACCATGACGGACAGACACCCCCGCATGCTCCGTGAAGAAAAGACCGTGGCGGCTATGGTGCGCCTCTACTGCCACGACCAGCACGAGACTAAAACAGGGGTGTGCGCCGAATGTGAGGCGCTGTTGGCCTATGCCCGCGCGCGGCTCGAGCGTTGCCCCTATCAAGAACGCAAGTCTACATGCGCCAAATGCCCGATTCACTGTTACAAACCGGCGATGCGCGAGCAGATGCGCGCTGTGATGCGCTACGCCGGCCCGCGGATGCTGCTGCGGCATCCACTCCTGGCGGTATTGCATCTGATTGACGGCTGGAAAAAAGTGCCGCCTGCGCCAAAACGATGATCGAGGTCAGTCAACTCACTAAATCTTTTGGGCCGCGCCAGGCGTTGGCGGGCGTCGATTTGCACATCGCGCCTGGTGAGTGCATCGTGCTTTGTGGGCCGAACGGCGCGGGCAAGACGACGCTGCTGCGCATCCTGGCGACATTGGCGCGCCCTACGTCCGGCACGGTGCGCATCGCCGGGCTGGACCCCGCGAAGGCCGGAGCAGACGTGCGCCAGCATATCGGCTTCCTCTCACACCGCACGCTCTTGTACGACGATCTCACCGCCGAACAAAACCTCGCCTTCTACGCTCGGATGTACGCCATCCCCGATGCGCAAGCGCGCATCGCTGGTCTGCTCGAACGGGTGGGGCTGACCGCGCGCCGTCACGATCTCGTTCGCACGTACTCACGGGGGATGCAGCAGCGGCTGGCAGTGGCAAGGGCCGTGTTGCACCGGCCTTCACTGATTTTGCTGGACGAACCCTACACCGGCCTTGATCCGCTCGCTGCGGACGCTTTGACCGCGCTACTGACCGATTTGACCGGCGAAGGCTGCACCCTACTGCTCACGTCGCACAACCTGCAAACCGATGTGACGCTCAACCGCCGCGTCGTCGTTCTCAATCGTGGTCGCATTGTCTACGACGCGCCACACACCGATGCGGCGACGTTTCCGGCGCTGTATCGGGAGTTGGTGCAAGAAGCAAGAGGCAAGAGGCAAGAATCGGTGGATGAAGAATCAGCGAATGGGCGAATGCGGGAACCGGCGGATCACGCATCACGCATTACGCATCACGCGCCACCGCTCCAAAATCCGAAATTTCTCCATCAGGTTTGGGCCATTGTTGCGAAGGACATCGCCGCCGAGTTGCACACGCGCGAGATTTTCAGCGCGATGTTCGTTTTTGCGGTGCTGGCGCTATTGATCTTCAGTTTTGCGCTGGATTTGCGCGGATCGCTGGCGCAGGCCGCCGCACCGGGCGTGTTGTGGGCGACGATCGCGTTCGCCGGAACACTCGGTTTGAGCCGCTCAATGGCACGCGAGCAGCAAACCGGCGGTATCGAGGGGTTGTTGCTCGCGCCCGTGGATCGCGCGGCGCTCTTCTTCGGTAAGGCGCTGGGCAACCTGATGTTGATGCTGGCGGTGGAGGTCGTGCTGATCCCGTTGGCGATGGTGATGTTCAACGTGGGGCTGTTGCGCGGCGGTGTGCTGCTGACGGCGCTATTGGGAACGGTGGCGTATGCCGCCGTCGGCACCTTGCTGGCGGCCATCGCCGTGAACACCCGCGCCCGTGAGGTGATGCTGCCGATCCTGCTCTTGCCGTTGCTGACGCCGCTGCTCATCGCCGCCGTGAAAGCGACCGGCGCGCTGCTCGAAGGGGCGACCTGGGCCGAAATCGGGGGGTGGGGGCAGATTCTGGTGGTTTACAATCTGCTCATCATCGCGGTGGCGTTGCTGACGTTTGGCTTCGTGATCGAAGAGTAGGGTCAACGGATTGAGCGGATGAAACGGATTCCTGATTGCTTTGGAGGTGATATGAGGCAAAAGAATCTGGTGAACAGCGTGTTGACGGGCCTGAGCGTGGTGGTGTTTCTCGTGGCGCTCGGCATGGTCTTTTTCTACGCGCCGCGCGAAGCGACGATGGGCGAGGTGCAGCGCATCTTCTATTTTCATGTGGCTGCGGCCTGGGTGGGCTTCTTCGGCTTCTTTGTGACTTTCGTGGGCGGCGTTGGCTACCTCGCCACCAACGACCGGCGCTGGGACATCTTGGCGTTTTCGTCGGCGGAAGTGGGGTTGGTATACATTTCGATGACGTTGGTCACAGGGATGCTGTGGGCCAAACCCGCGTGGGGGACGTATTGGACGTGGGAACCGCGCCTGACCATCTCGGCGGTGCAATGGTTACTCTACGTGGCTTACGTGATGCTGCGCGGGTCGGTGCTCAGCCCGGAACGTGAAGCGCGTTTCGCCGCCGTGTATGGCATCGCCGCCTTCGTCACCGTGCCGCTCTCGTGGTTTGCCATCCGCTGGTGGCGCACGATTCATCCTGTGATCGTTTCCGGCGCAGGGATGGCGCTGACCTCGAAGATGATCCACACGCTGCTCGTTTCCATCGCGGCGTTCACGCTGGTGTACGTGACGCTGTTGCGGCAGCGCATCACATTGGAACAGAATCGAGACCGGCTCGCCGCTTTGCGTCTGCACGACGAGGCTACTGCGGCGTAGATTTTGCTGCACATTCAGGAGAAAGACGATGCCTATTTATTTGCTTGTGGCCTATATCATTTTCTGTGTAACGCCACTCGGTCTGGCCTTTTCTATCACAGTGCGGCGGCGCAAAGTTGAACGTGAGATCGCCGCGTTGGAACGTTGATTTACGGGCAATCCACCAGGTTCAGGATTACCGGACTATTCTCAAAGCACAGGCTTGCGCCGGATCACACTTCGGTGTTGCAAGAACGGCGGATTGTGATCCGCCTTAGGCGTTGAAGTGGGCCTAGTAAAAGGAGTAACAATGCATCAGGAGAAACCAATCCGGGTTTTGATTGTGGACGATCATGCTGTTGTGCGCAGCGGGCTAAGCGCATTTCTGCTGGCCTACGACGACCTGGAAATGGTCGGGGGCGCAGCGAATGGCGCCGAAGCGCTCCGCATGTGCGAGAAATTCCAACCCGATGTGATCCTGATGGATCTCGTCATGCCTGGTATGGATGGCGCTGCCACGACGCGCGCCATCCGTGCTCAGCATTCCCACATCCAGGTCATTGCTCTCACCAGCTTCAAAGAGGAGGAGTTGGTCCAAAGCGCGTTACAGGCGGGGGCGATTGGGTATTTGCTGAAGAACGTCTCTGCCGATGAGCTGGCCGGGGCGATCCGCGCTGCGCATAGCGGACGACCCACGTTGGCGCCGGAAGCCGCCGAGGCACTCATTCAAGCAGCCATGCACAAGCCTATCGTCGGTTACGATCTGACTGACCGTGAGAAAGAAATTCTCAAGTTGATGACTCAAGGGTTGAACAATCCGGATATCGCCGATCAACTGTTTGTAAGCCGTTCCACGATTAAATTCCACGTCAGCAACATTCTGTCGAAACTGGGGGCGGAGAGCCGTACCGAGGCGGTGGCGATTGCACTTCACAACCACTTGCTCGACTAGACAAATCGCGTAAAACCACTCTGCTCCCACGGTGTATGCCGTGGGAGTTTTTGTATCCCTGGTCATCTGACCAGGATAAAAACCGACCATACAGCCGTTTCCATTCTGACCAGGTGTCGGGCGTATGTATCAGGGAGTGGCGCTATACTGGCAGTAATGCAGTAGAGGGCTTGAGTAAAAATGCGAATATTGATAGCGGATGATGAACCTCGTGTGCGTTCGGCGCTCCGGCTGTTATTGCACCAGGAATCTGATACTTCAGAGATTGACGAGGCTGGCGATAGCGAAGCTATGATGCGTTGCATCGCCAAAAAGCACCTTGATCTGGTCATCCTGGATTGGAATTTGCCCAAAATGGGAGGATATACTGCCCTTCGAACCCTCCGCGCCGTGCAACCCGATGTGGCCATTGTCGTACTCAGCGGCCAGTCCGAGATGCGCAATGCCGCGCTGGCAACCGGCGCCGATGCTTTTGTAAGCAAGGGGGATCCGCCAGAAAGGTTGCTGGCGACCATTGCAAACCTGGCTACCTGACCAGGGAGGAAACCCACCATGCGCCTAGTCCACTATCGTGACATATAGCTTATAGTATGAGTGAGATTGAAAAGGTTCATCCACTTTTCAGACAGCCGTCGCCAGAATTCTGACGACGGCTTATTTTTTACCCCAATACCATCACAACAGAATCGAAATTTGTGGTAGACTGAATGTACAAGCCCTCAAACATACTGCTGCGAGTTATTTTTCCCATAATGAGGGCGACGCCGGTAAGGTGGGCCGATGAAAAAATTACATCTCTTTGGCGTTGAAGGTGTACTTTCTCGAACGCAAATCGTCCTGGTGATGATGATCGTCTTGTTGGTCGTCGCCTTGGGCAGCGTTATTGTGATTGCTTACATCAATCTGAATACCTCCAGCGCATTTCAGGCCGGTTATCGTATCGCTAACCTGGGGAATCTACAGCGTGGGATCATCCAACTCCATATGGAAACTAACCTTGTCCTGAACGACACTTTTCCGGATTTTGAATACGTCGAATCGTTGCGTCGTGAATTGGATGCTGAGATGGAGGTGGCTCGAGCCGGGTCTATCAACGATGTGCAAGTTACCGAGGCACTTGACGGTATGAATTATTTACTGCGTCAATACGATTTTCATACCAGCCAACTCAGTGTGGATCCCGCCGTAGCACGTTCTCGCAGTTCCACTTACCGGATTGACGTTATTCTGGAGTCGCTTGAGCGGCAGATGCATAAGCTCTACCAGGATCAGGAAGCCCGTTTCTATAACGACATCGGGGCTGCAATCAAACAGCAACGCACGGCCCAGACCTTGACCGTGGGTATTGGTGGCCTGTTGTTGGTCTTTGGCGTGTTTTTCGCCGTATCTATTGGACGCAGCGTGAGCACTGAGTTCGAGCGCGCCTACGATCTGTTGAAGCAGGAGGTCGGCGAACGACGCCGGGCTGAAGAGGGTCTCCAGCGGCAGAACGCTTACCTCGCGGCGCTGCACGAGACATCGCTCGCGCTGATGAATCGCCTGGAAATCGATAACTTGTTGGAGACGATTGTCGCACGCGCGGCGCAATTGTTGGATACCGAACATGGCTATGTCTATTTGCTCAACCCTGTCAAACAAGTCATGGAGCGCAAAGTCAGTGTGGGGCTTTTCAGCCGCACACTCGATATCCGTATGCAACGCGGCGCGGGCGTCGTCGGCAGAGTGTGGGAGTCGGCGGCGCCACTCGTGGTCAACGATTATGCGAAATGGAAGCATCGTGTGCCGTCGCTTGGGATCCGCGAGAATGTCATCCGCGCTGTGGTCGGCGTCCCCCTAAAATCCGAGCCTGGCGTCGCCGGTGTGATTGGTGTGGCATATACTGTCGACTCCCAGCGAACCTTTGGAGACGCCGAGGTCGAATTATTGCAGGGCTTCGCGCAGCTTGCCTCTATCGCGTTGGATAACGCCAATCTTTTCGCCCAGGCGGAACAGCGCACGCACCAGATCGAGGCCCTTTATCAAGGCGACCAGGAGCTTTATCGCCATCTGGAACTCAATGACGTGCTGCAAACCCTGGTCAACGTCGCTGTGGATATTTTGAAGGTGGATAAGAGCGTGCTGTTGGTCTGGAATGAGGCAAAAACGCACCTGGTTCCCCGTGCAGCGCGCGGATTTGAGCCGCAGACGTTAGCGCGCATGGTCATCGAAGCCGGGCATGGCCTGGTTGGCTACGCCGCAGAGCACGCCACGCCGGTGACGGTCAAAGACACGGTTGGCGATAGGCGTGTCGATTGGGATATCACCTATCCGGAACACATCCGCTCGTTTATCCACGTCCCCATCATCGTTGAGGGGCAGGTTTTTGGGATCTTCAACGTCAACTACCGGGAGCCGCAAGCCTTCGGCGAGGAAGATGTGCGCCTGGTGTTGGCGATTGCACAACGGGCCTCCTCGGCCATCGAGAATGCCCGGCTCTACCAGCAAGCGCAGCAAGCGGCGACGCTCGAAGAACGCCAGCGCCTGGCCCGCGAACTACACGACGCCGTCACGCAAACGTTGTTCTCCGCCAGTATCATCGCGGACGTGCTCACGCGCTTGTGGAAGACCAATCCCGAAGAGGCGCAGCGCCGCACCCAGGAACTCCGCGAACTCACGCGCGGCGCGATGGCCGAAATGCGCACGCTGTTGTTGGAACTGCGCCCCATCGCGTTGATGGAAGCCTCCATCAACGATTTGATCCAGCAGTTGGCTGAGGCCACTACCGGCCGGGCGCGCGTCCCCGTGAATATGTCTGCCGTCGTTGAATGTGATCTGCCACTCGATGTGAAAATCGCCTTCTACCGGATTGCTCAGGAAGCCCTCAACAACACCTCGAAACACGCCAACGCCAGCCAGGTGGATGTGCGACTGCGCTGCCAGCCCCAGGGCGCGGAATTGTGCATCCACGATGACGGTGTGGGTTTCGATATGAACTGCGTGCTGCCGGATAACCTCGGCCTGTGCATTATGCGCGAACGCGCCGAGGCCGTTGGCGCACGCCTTGCCATTCAAAGCCAACCGCACCATGGCACAGAGATCGTAGTGACGTGGCAGCCGCATGCCTTAGCCGTCACTTCCACAACCTAGTAGTGCCTATCTGGCGATCTGCTCCAAGCCTATCCAACTGCTGCCGGATTTCTGCCCTAGAATTTTCACGAAACCGGCCTGCATAAATGCTTCCCCTTGCCTTTGCCCTGGTCATCTGACCAGGGCAAAGACCGCCCCAATGGCTTGTCCCTGTCTAGCCACATGCCTGTCGTCCTGTAAAGCGCTTTGAAGTACGCTATAGGTATTCAGGATGGGTGTTCCATCCAGAAAGAGAGGAACCCGATGTACTTGTCAGATGAATCCCTGCGTATTTCAATTGATGTTGTAGACACGCTGTTTGTCCATGCCCTGCGCGACTCGGTTGCGCAGGCTGCTCCGCCCCAAGAGTCCTGGAATCACATCGCACAGGCCGTGCAAGGCGATTCCGCTGTGCGCCATTTGCCCCCGGCATCGTATGCGCCGCTTACCGATATGCAACTACATTTCTAACGTGCTCAGGAGTTTCTGTGAGCTTCGTTCACTATAGGATATGAAAATGCTTTTGCCGGATCATAATCCGGCGTCGCGGTGACGACGGATTGTGATCCGTCTTAAGCGTTGAAGTAGGTTTATTTGCGCATGAGGAGGTGATCCCTATCGAGAAAACGGCAAGGAGTGTGAAAAGCCCCCCAATCTATTCCAAAACAAAACTTAATTAGGAGGAGAAAGATGTTACTGCACAAGAGATATTTCGTGTTAGCCGCCGTGTTAATGGTGTTAGGTGTGATCGTTGCCGCCTGCACCACCCCGACCCCTGAGGTGGTTGAGGTCGTCAAGACCGTCATCGTGACCGAGGAAGTCGTCGTCGAGGGCGAGACGGTTGTCAGAGAAGTCGTTGTCACGGCGACACCACTCCCCGTCGAACCGACGAAGGACCCCAACGCCCCTAAAGAGAGCGGCAAAGGTGACGTTGTGCGCATGGCGATCTTGTCGGATATGACCACGATGAACTTCTGGTCGGCTTATGGACCGATCAACTCCAGTATGTGGAACTACGTTGTGATCAACCCTTACTATCCTACCGCTTACAATACGGCTACCGCGCATCGCTGGGACTACGTGCCCGCGCTTGCCTCGGATATGCCCAGCGAACTGGAACAGGAGGGCGATTTCTGGGTTAGCACGGTGCCCTTGCGGGATGATGCAATGTGGAGCGACGGCAACAAAATTACGGCGCACGATTGGGCCTGGACGGCGGACGTGGCGTTGGGGCTGAACCTGCAAGGAAACTGGTTGAACTATGACCCGGACTACCTGGATCACATCGAAGCCGTGGATGACTTTACGGCTAAACTCTACTATCACACCAAACCTGGTATGGCCGTGCATGAGTACGGTACGCTGGGCGCGCCCTGGATGAGCAAAGCGTTCTGGGCCGACAAAGTGGATCCCCTGGTGGCGCGGATGGAGAAGGAAGGAGCCGACCTGGACAAAGAGAGCGATGAATATCTCACTTTGCAGAATGAGATTGTGCAGGAGCTGGAGACGCTGGACCCCACAGGCGAGCCTTCGGGCGGTTCGTGGGTTTTCGGACAGTGGGAGCAAGGCGCGTTCGTGGAGAACGTGCGCAACACGAATTACCTCGACTATATGCGCGAGGTGACGGAGTACGTTGGCGGCGGTTACAAAGAGGTACAAAATGGTGTGGAGTGGAGTTCCGGTGACACCTCCGCCGAAATTCAGACGCAGTATACCGAAGGCCCCTGGTTCGACACGGCGCTCTACACCCTCTACAACACGGACGCGGCCATACTGGCCTTGGATGCTGGAGAGGTAGACTTCGTCATCACCCCCAATGGCCTCAGCCAGGGGCAGGTGGCGCAGTTGCAGCCAAATCCCAATATCTCGATCTCCCAAAACGCGGCCAATGGCTTCCGCTATCTGTCCTTTAACTTCAATGTGCCGGCTTTGCGCGAAAAAGCATTGCGCCAGGCGTCCGCCTGTATGATTGACAAGCAGTTCCTTGCCCAGAGCGTGCTACAAGGCTCGGTGATCCCGGTCAACACCATTGTCCCTGAGGCGAATGCTTTCTGGTATAACGCGGATGTGCCACTCTTCTGCGAGGGCATGAGCACGCAGGAGCGCATGGGTGAAGCGGTGCGGATCCTCAAAGAAGCCGGCTACACCTGGGACACCGAACCTTACTGGCGAGAGGATCGCGGCGGCTCGGTCGAGTGGGGTGTGGGACTGAAAGGTCCGGACGGACAATATCTGCCCACGCTGCGCTTGCTGGCGCCTACTGCGGGTTATGACCCAATGCGCGCGACGGCCGGCGTCTACATCGAGCAATGGATGAATCAGTTGGGCATCCCCGTCGAGGCTGAGCTGACCAACTTCAACCGTATCCTCGAAGTGCGCGCTTCCGGCGACTGGGACATGTACATCCTGGGGTGGGGCCTCAGCTCGTTCCCCGACTACATGTGCCGCTTCTTGCAGCCAGGCGCCGGTTGGAACTTCGGTGCGTATGACAGCCTGGAATTCGACGCCGTCTGCAATCAACTCCTGGCTGAGACTGACCGCGATGCGGCCCGCGAGTTGGCTTTTGCGGGGCAGGAGATCCTTGCCGAGGATTTACCCTACATCTACCTGTTCACGACGCCGATGTTCGACGCCTGGAACAATAGCAGCGTCTCATACCCCTTCACCGATGTGCTGGACGGTATCGGCTCCGGCTATTACGGTTTGCCGGACTATGTGATGGCGGTTCAAGAGTAAGATTTTTTGGAACACTGTGGAGGGGCAGCAGACTCGCGTATGTGAAGGGGCTGCTCGCCCCTCCAAATTTTAGGAATCGGCGACGCAAAGGCAGGTAGCACACGATGGGAAAGTACATATTCAAACGCCTGGTACAAATTGTCATTACCTTGTTTATTTTCCAGACCTTGTTGTTTGTCATTCTGAATGCCATGCCCGGCGACGTGACCTACCGGATGTTCAGCAATTCGAAAATCCCACCGGCGGCGGTCGAGCGGGCGCGGCGCGCCTTGGGATTGGATGATCCGGTGCTGGTGCAATACGCGCGTTGGTGGCGCAGTTTCATCACGGGCGATTTCGGCATTTCCTTTTCGGAGTACCCCAAACCGGTGATTGACATCATCAGAGAACGCATCCCGCGCACCCTGGCCTTGTTCCTGACGGCGACGTTCGTGCGCTTTGCGATGGGCTTTACGCTGGGGCGCATCCTGGCCTGGCAACGCGGCGGGTTGTTCGAGTACGGCTCAACGTTCGTCGGCGTGGCGCTGTTCACCGTCTTTACGCCGTGGTTTGGGCTGATGATGATCTTTATTTTTGGTGCGCGCTTGCGTTGGTTACCGCTAGGAAAATTTATGGAACCCGCGCTGTGGAGCAAGGCGGTGATTCCCGGCCTGACGAATACGGCTTCCAAGGGCAACTTCATCTTCAATCGCATGTTGTTGACGGCGTCTATCGTTCTGGTGCTCTGGTTGCTGTTGCTGGTGTGGACCGGCAAGAACCGTAAGTTGAACGCAAAGCAACGGAGCTGGATCGTGCAAGGCGGCGCGCTGGCTTTGTGCCTTATGGCTATCGGAGCCTGGTGGTTGTCGGGACTGGGGTATCTGGCCTGGAACATCATCAAACATATGATTCTGCCGGTGGCGACCGTGGCTTTGGTGGGGTTTGGCGGCACGATGCTGTTGACCCGGCAAACGATGCTGGAAACGCTGCGCGAAGACTACATCCAGACGGCGCGGGCCAAAGGGGTGCCGGAATCCGTGGTGCGCGACAAGCACGCCGCGCGCAATGCGCTCCTGCCGGTTTTGACCAATCTCATCATTGGCCTGCCCTTCACGCTCAGCGGCGGCATTATCACCGAGAGCATTTTTTCCTGGCCGGGGATGGGTCTTACGCTGCTCACGGCTACGAATGCGGAGGACATCCCTCTGGTGATGGGCGTATTCACCTTCATCGGCATCCTGGCGCTGGTGGCGCATCTGGTGGCGGACATCACCTACGCCTTCCTGGACCCGCGCATTCGTTACGCATAGGAAGCAAGAAGCAAGAGGCAAGAAGCAAGAGGCAGGAATCCTGCATCCTTCATCTTGTATCTTTTTTACGGAGGAAGATTGATGAGTGTAGCGACAACAACGACTTCGATGAGAATTATAGAACCCTTGTGGCGTGTGCGGATGCGATTGGCATGGCGCTCGTTCAAGAATGGGTGGGATATCTTCCGGGAGAATCCCGTCGGGCTGGTGGGTCTGGGCATGATCGTGTTTTTTGGCCTGATGGCGGTGGCGCATCCGATTTTGATGGCGACGGTGTGGCCGGCGGCGGTTTACGATCCCTTCATCGGCCATGATCGGGACATCATTGTTCACCCCGCGCCGCCGACGTGGATTCCGAACGCGGCGCAGGAGATCGTCTCACTCAGCCCGTTGCCTCCGCTGCGCCATATCCTGGGCACCGATCCTCTGGGCCGGGATGTGTTGAGCCAGTTGATGTACAGCACACAATCGGAGTTTGCGCTCGGCATTATGGCCGCGCTGGTGACGGTGATCGTCGGGACGACGTTGGGCGCGGTCACGGCCTACTACGGCGGCGTGATCGACGTGCTCTTCATGCGCATCGCCGACGTGATGAATATGTTGCCCTTTATTGCCATTATGATCGTTCTCAGTTCAATGTTCGATTTCCAGATGCTCCACCTTGCCGTCGTTTACGGGATTCTGGTGGGGTTTGGCGGCAATACGATTGTGATCAAGTCGCAGGCCCTGACGATCAAAGTCCGCGCCTACATCGAAGCGGCGCGCGTGGCCGGCGGCAGCGATTGGCACATCATCTTCGCGCATCTCGTGCCCAATCTGCTGCCCCTGTCGTTCCTGTTTATGATGATCACGGTCACGAACGCGATCTTCATTGAGGCTGTGCTGTCATTCTTTGGCTTGATCAACATCCGTATGAGTTGGGGGATTATGATCCAGGTGACGCAGGCAGCGGGCTATTTGCTGGCTTCGTGGAAATACTGGTACTTGATGTTCCCGGCGGGTTTGTCCATTTCGCTGCTTTGTTCCGCCTTTTACCTGGTGGGTCGCGCGATGGACGAAGTGGTGAACCCCCGGCTGCGGACAAGATAAGATAATAAGAGTGAAGAGTGAAGAACAAGGCAACTCTTAACTCTTAACTCGCTACTCATTTCCCATTACTTGAGGAGAAACACAATGAGTTTGATGCTTTCTGTCCATGACTTAACTATGCATTATCGGATTCGGAAGGGCGACGTTTCTGCCGTAGACCATGTCTCGTTCGATCTGGCGAAGGGGCAATCGCTGGGCCTGGTGGGCGAATCAGGGTGCGGTAAAACCTCGGTCGCGTTCACGCTGATGCGTTTGTTGCCGGATAACGGCGTCATCAAAGACGGTTACGTGATGATTGACGGCAAGGACATCGTGGCGATGGATTACACCGACCTGCTGAAGATGCGCTGGCGCAAAATTGCGATGGTGTTCCAGGCGGCGATGAACGCGCTCAACCCGGTCCACACAGTAGGCCAGCAGATCGCCGAAGCGATGGAGTTGCATCTGCCCAATCTCAATCCGGCGCAAATGCGCGAACGCATCGCCATTTTGTTCGAGCTGGTGGGGTTGGAACCGACCTTGATGGATCGCTATCCGCATGAGTTCAGCGGCGGGATGCGGCAGCGTGCGGTGATCGCCATGGCGCTCTCGTGCAGCCCGGACATCATCATCGCCGACGAACCGACGACCGCGCTCGACGTGATCGTCCAGGATCGCATCCTCAAGCGCATCCGGGAGCTACAGCGCGAACTCAACATGGCGATGATCTACATCTCCCATGACATCGCCGTGATCGCCGAAGTGAGTGACCGCATTGGTGTGATGTACGCCGGGCGCATGGCTGAGATGGCGGACGCGACGGACATCTTTGCACATCCCAGTCACCCGTACACCTACGCCTTGATGGGCGCATTCCCCAGCATCAAGGGCAAGCGTCGTGACCTCAAAACGCTGCCCGGCGAGCCGCCCGATTTGCTCGACCCGCCGCCGGGATGCCGTTTTCACCCGCGTTGCCCGTACGCGACGGACGTGTGCCGGGAAAAGCAGCCTGACTTTATGCCGGTCGATGGCGTGATGCGCAGCGACTTAACCCAGGGCCACTACGTAGCCTGCTGGCATCCCTTGAAGGGGGTAACACTATGACGACGCAAGCCGCATATACCGATGGAACCCTGGTACGGGTTGAAGGGCTGAAAAAGCATTTCCCGGTCGGCGGCGGGATTTTCCACCGCACCAAGAGCCATATCTACGCCGTCGATGACGTGAACTTTGCGATTCAGAAAGGCAAATCCCTGGGGCTAGTGGGCGAGTCTGGCTGTGGCAAGACCACAACCGGCAAGATGCTGACGCGCCTCCACGACCCCACCGGCGGCCACATTTATCTCAACGACACAGAACTTGGACAGGTTGACCTGGCAGAGGTCAAGGGGGCGCAGCTCAAGACCTTCCGTCGTCGCGTGCAGATGATCTTCCAGGACCCTTACGAATCGCTCAATCCGCGCCGGACCATCTACGACACGGTGGTCGAGCCGTTGGCCGTGCAGGGCATCGGCGATCTGGTTGAGCGCGAGGAGCGTGTCGCCAACCTGCTGGATTTGGTGGGGTTGACGCCTGCCGATACGTTTATGTTTCGCTTCCCGCACGAGCTTTCCGGTGGGCAGCGCCAGCGCGTCGCTATTGCGCGCGCCCTCGTCATCGATCCGGCCTTCATTGTGGCGGACGAGCCGACGTCAATGCTGGACGTTTCGATCCGCATCGGCGTGATGCAATTGATGCAGGAATTGGCCGAGCAGTTTGGAGTGAGCTACCTCTACATCACGCACGACCTGGCGGTGGCGCGCTATATGTGCCAGGATATCGCCGTGATGTACCTGGGCAAGCTGGTAGAAATGGCCGAAACGGAAGAATTACTGGCGCATCCCCTGCACCCGTACACCCAGGCACTCATCTCCGCCGTGCCGATCCCCGATCCGCGGCTACAGCGCGAGACGATTGACATCAAAGGTGGCATCGCGCAACCGATTGATCCGCCCGCGCATTGCCGCTTCTACGACCGTTGCCCCTTTGCCGACAACTTCTGCCGTGACAACGCCCACCCCCCGTTGGAAGACAAGGGCGATGGGCATATGGTAGCGTGCTACAAAGTGTAAAGAGGACTGTAGCGTGGGCATCTCGCCCGTGTCCGGTTCACGGGCGAGATGCCCACGCTAGTGTGTCACTTTGGCTGTAACTTTCCTTTGCCTCGTGACGTGGAGAAAATTGATGCTGCACTACCTATCAAAACGCGCCTTGTCCAGCTTGATCGCGCTCTTTCTATTCGTGTCGTTTATGTTTTTCGTGACGGAGATCATGATCCCCGGCGATTTTTCGACGCAGTTTACGGAGCAATTGAGTCCTCAACAAAGGGCCGAAATTCAGCGCGCGCTGGGATTGGATATGGCGCTTGGACAACGCTATCTCAATTGGCTTCAGGACGTGCTGTGCGGCAATCTGGGAGTGTCATTGTACGGGCCGTCGGTATGGGATGTGCTGACAGAGACACTGCCCTACACTTTACTCGTTTTCTTGCTGGGCACAATCATTGCCTTTCAACTGGGACAGAAATTAGGGCGTCTGATAGCCTGGCCGGTTAAGTCAAATCATCCCTGGCTTGCTGTGACCCGGAAATCCCTTTCTGGTGGGATAGCTTTGGGTGCAGTGTTGTTTTACACCACTTTCCCACCCTGGCTTGCTTTTTTAGTCGCTCGACTGGCGTCCCGGCGGCTCAGTTTGACCCGCGAGTTCCGTTCACCGAGCCTCGATCCTAGTAGGAACATTTTTACCACAGCGATATGGGCAAAAGCATCCCTGACACCATCGACAGTTGCGGTACGCATTGTGGTTTCTTTTATGGCTGTTTGGATCATTCTAAGCTGGCTTTGCAGCTTGATACGCCGGACGCATCATTGGCATCCCCCAATTTGGTTACAGGTCCCCGTATTCACCGGCCTGCTTGTGGGAAGCTGGTATGCTTGTGGATTTGGCCCATGCGCGTTAGAACTGACATCTATTGCCGCAATCCCTTTGATCACTTATGTCCTGCTCTCCTTTGGGGAAACACTGCTGATCACACGAACAAGTATGCTAGACACAGCGCAAGAAGATTTCATCACAACCGCGCGTGCGAAAGGGCTTCCAGAAGCCGCCATACGTGACCGGCACGCAGCACGCACGGCCTTATTTCCCGTCTTGAGTCGTTTTGTGGTCAGCTTTCCCTATATGCTCACCAGTACCGTTATTCTCGAGGACGTGTTGGGCTGGCCAGGTATCAGCAATGCTTTATTCGATTCCCTCTACCAGCAGGATATGGCTGTCGTTATGGGCGCCTTGTTGCTCGTAGGGTTAATTTCTGCGGTGGCGCGTTTAGCGATGGATGTCTTGTATGCCGTCCTTGATCCACGCATTCGCTATGATCGTGGACGAATCAGGCGAGCAGTATGAGCGGGCAATCTGTACGCCAACTTCTCAAACGACGTTCCGCAACAATCTGGCGGCAGCTTCGCCATGATGGGCAAATCTTCCGCCGGAATCGTCTGGCGGTGCTAGGTGTCGTCATCATCGCTGTTTTTGGGATATTGGTATTGGCTTATCCCATTTTACGCGCGACGGTATTTAGTCACGATATGTACAACCCGATGACCGGCTTTGACTTCCGCACGCTTCATCCCTCGAAACCCGGGCCAGAACACTGGTTAGGAACCGATTCCCTGGGTCACGATGTTCTGAGCATGTTGATGGCGGCAACACCTCCCACTTTTGTTGTGGGGATTGCGGCGGCTTTGACCACAGCCAGCATCAGTACACTCCTGGGTTTGCTAAGCGCCTATTACGCCGGCACGGTCGATGCAATCGTGATGCAAGTCGCCGATGCGTTCTTGTTGCTGCCCGCACCGTTATTCATGGTCATCATGGGTATGCGCTTTCCGGATTTGAACTCGCTACACCTGGGGATCGTTTATGGGCTGATTGCCGGTCTGGGTGCTGCCACGATTGTGATGCGCGCACAAGCCCTGCAGGTCGTGGCCAAACCCTTTATCAATGCCGCGCGTGTTGCGGGCGGATCTCATCTTCACATCCTTTTCACTCACATATTGCCCCACATGCTACCATTGGCGGCTCTCCAGATGATGCTGGCCGTGACGGGCGCGGTGGTGGCGGACGGCTTCATCGCCTTTTTCGGCTTCACCCACAACACGTTGAACTGGGGAACGATGATTTACACGAGTTTCACGTATTCGAGCGCGCTGGGCGTGGCGACAGAATGGCACGTCTTGCTCCCGCCGGCCTTCGCACTCTCGTTTTTCGCCGCGGCATTTTACTTCGTTTCTAGGGGATTATATGAAGTCGCCGATCCACGGACTAAGGACTGAGAGTCCCAAAACGGGCTATAGACTATCGCCATCTTTGCGCCGCCTTTGTCAAACAACGCGGGGCCTCAATTTGAGACCCCGCGTTTACTAAAACTTCGCTGAAATACGGGTTACGCTGCCATCAACGCCTTCGCCAACGTCACCGCGCGACTGGCGTCGGCTGCATAACCGTCTGCGCCGATTTCCTTGGCGTAGGCGTCCGTCACCGGCGCGCCGCCGACCATAATCTTGACCTTGTCGCGCACACCGGCCGCCTTGATCGCTTCCAGCGTGCCTTTCATGTTTGGCATCGTCGTGGTCAGCAGCGCCGACATCGCCACGATATCCACACCCTGGTTCACGACAGCATCGATGAATTTCTCCGCCGGAACATCCACGCCCAGGTCCACGATCTCGAACCCTGCGCCTTCCAGCATCATACAGACGAGGTTCTTGCCGATGTCGTGCAGGTCGCCCTTGACGGTCCCCGCGGCGACCTTGCCCGCGGGTTTCACGTCCGCAGCGACCAGCAACGGGCGCAGCAACGCCAGGCCGGCCTTCATCGCGCGCGCCGCGATCAGCATCTCCGGGACGAAGTACTCGCCTTCCTCGAAGAGCTTCCCAACCTCGCCCATAGCGACGATCAGGCTGTCCTGCAGAATCACGCCTGGCTCAATGCCCGCGTCGATGGCCTCCTGAACCTTCTCCTGGGTCAGGGCCATATCGCCTTCCATAACGCCTTGATGAATGACTTCTAAGATGTTCTCCATTGACATTGCCTCCCAAACTGATGATTAATCTTTAAGAACCTGGCGCACGGCCTCCAGTTGGCCCGCGCTGCCGAGGAATTCATTCTTTTCTGCGATAAACTTCGCGTACTCGCTCATGAAGATCTTGCCAACGGGGCGCAGATCGAAGTTCTCCGGGTGTTCCAGGAAGTGCTCGCGGTGGACGCGCGTCCACACCAGGCGGCCGTCGGTGTCGATGTTGATCTTGGTGACGCCCAACTCGGCGGCGCGGCGGAACTGCGTCGCATCCACGCCCTTGGCCCCCTTGAGATTGCCGCCCGCCGCGTTGATGCGCGCGACCTCATCCTGCGGTACCGAACTGCTGCCGTGCATCACCAGGGGGAAGCCGGGCAGCCGCTTCTGGATCTCCGCCAGCACATCGAAGCGCAGCCCTTGCGTGCCGCTGAACTTGAACGCGCCGTGGCTGGTGCCGATGGCGCAGGCCAGCGAGTCGCAACCGGTAAGCTCAACGAATTTCTTGGCCTGATCGGGATCGGTCAGCTTGGCGTCGGCCTCGTCCACCTTGACGTGCTCCTCCACGCCGCCCAACTGGCCCAACTCAGCCTCGACGACGATACCCTTGGCGTGCGCCGCATCCACCACGCGTTTCGTGATGGCGACGTTGGTCTCGAAATCCTCGTGGCTGGCGTCGATCATCACAGAGCTGTAGAAGCCGCTGTTGATGCAGTCGTAGCAGGTTTCCTCGTCGCCGTGATCCAGGTGGACGGCGAAAATCGCATCGGGGAAGACCGCGTCCGCGCTGCGGATCAGCCCTTCGAGCATCAGCTTGTGCGTGTATGAGCGCGCGCCCTTGCTGATCTGGATGATGAAAGGGGCACTGCTTTCGAGGTTGCCGCGAAACAGGCCCATCGTCTGTTCGAGGTTGTTGATGTTATAAGCGCCGATAGCATATTTGCCGTAGGCATGTGCAAATAGTTGTTTGGTTGTAACGATCATTGCTCACTCCTTAGGTTAGTCACTGGTAATCAGTAATCAGGTATTTGGTTGCCGGCTATACGCAATTTTAGCGTAGCCTTACACAGGCATTGTATGCCATTTTCGCGCTTAAGCAAATGCAAGGTTAGCCCGCGCGCAGTTTGCCCAACTCGGACGCGGGTTTACCTGATTGTCGCGGATTACGAGAAAGAATCTGTGTGAATCCGCGAAAATCTGCGTCCAGTAAACTTCTCAGCCTACGGGCGCGGGTGTAGCCCCAGCGCGGTGACGATTTGGGGGATCACGGCGGTCCAGTTGACCGCCATAATGTGTAGGCCGCGCACACCTTCGATCTCCCGTATCTGCTCCGCCATCTCGCAAGCCAGTTCCAACCCCACTTTTTCGAGGTCTTCTTTGGCTGTGAACTTGGCAAAGCGCGCGTCGATCCATTCCGGGATGTCCATGCCGGCGACGTCGTTGCGCATATACTCGATGGCCTTGAGCGAGCGCACCGGCCCCAGCCCCGCCAGGATCGCTACCTTCTCGTGCAGCCCCAAATCGACGATCCGCGCCATAAACTCGCGGAAGCGCGGCACGTTGTAGATCGACTGCGTCTGGATAAACTGCGCGCCCGCCGCCACCTTCTTAGCGACCCGCACCGGGCGGAACTCGTAGGGCGGCGCGAACGGGTTTTCGACCGCGCCGACGAAGAAATCGGGAGCAATTTTGGGGATGGTCTCGCCGTTCTCGAAGACGGGACCGTCGCGCATCATGCGCATCATCCGCACCAGGTTGAGTGAATCGATATCGTAGACCGGCTTGGCATGGGGATGATCGCCCATGCTCACGTGATCCCCGCTGAGCGCCAACACGGTGGTGATACCGAACGACGCCGCGCCGATCAGGTCCGCTTGCAGCGCCAGCCGGTTCCGGTCGCGGCAGGTGAATTGCAGCACCGGCTCCAATCCGGCCTGTTTGACCATAATGCTCGCTGCCAGACTCGCCATGTGGACGCGTGCGGATTGGTTGTCGGTCGTGTTGTAGGCGTCCGCGTAGCCGCGCAACTGCGTGATTTGCCGCTGCACCACCGCCGGATTCGGCCCAATCGGCGGGCCGACCTCGGCTGCCACAGCGAAATGGCCTTCGCGCAGCACACGCGCGAGATTGCTTGCACCGGAATAGGCTAGTTCCATGATCGCCCCTCCAACACCTCGTCGGCGTGGCGCACCGCGGGATCGTTGCCGGTGGTGATTGCGTCGCGCTCCAGAGCGTGTGTCACCCACGACGACAGGCCCTCGAGCCGCCAATCAACCGGCGCGTTGAGGCGCGTCATCTCGGCGCGATAGGGCGTGCGCGCGCTGCGTTCCCACGCTTTCACCCACACGCACCACTTTTCGGGGTACACCTCGCAATGCCCGTTCGCGCGGACGCCGCCGCACGGCCCGTTGCGCAACTGTTTGGGGCACGTCATCGGGCAGGTCATGCCGGTGTAGTGCAGGACGCACTGCCCACATTCCTGGCAATCGAACAGCGGCTTTTTGATGATCATTTCCAGCGTCCGCAGCCACCACGACGCCCGTTCCAGCCCCACCCGCGCGAACACGGGCCGCGACCAGCCCAAGACGCGCAGGGTCAATTCCCACGCCCAGACCAGCGGCTTGGGGTGATCTTGGATATAAGTACGCAGCGACATACAGGTTCCTCCTGAGAATGGCGAATCACGAATCACGAATCATGATTCATGTATCACGAATTGTGAATATAACACGGATGACGGGAGTGGCAAATGTGCGGGGTGGGCATCTATGCTGTGGCGGGGTGGTGGTGCAGACACCAACGATAAACGAATGAGGATGCGTGTTTATGCGTTGAATGGAACACGTGCCGTGGCAGGGGATGTGCGCGGTGCGTTCGTTCGTTGCGCGACGCGTGCGCCGTGGCGGGGTAGGGGTGAGGAATCCCCACATTCGTTTGTGACTGCGATGGGGTATGGGGATGCAGAGGCCCCGTCTCGATCCGATACCGGCGGGAGATGCCTCGCCCCTACTCAAACAAATCTGCGTGGGAACCGGTGCGCTCGTAGAGGATTTCCGTTGGCGTCAGCACGTAGATAAGCAGCCAGTCCGGTTCGATGTGACACTCGCGCCGCCCGGCGTAGGAACCGACCAATTTGTGATCCCGGTAGCGAGGTTCCAGTCTTTCGCCTTCCGCCAGACGCCGCATCACCGTCTTGAGCTTGTCCGTAGGCCAGCCGCGCCGCGCGACACGTTTGTAGTCGCGCTCGAACTGGCCGGTGGTCTTAATCTGGCGCATAGACCGCCTCATCCAGCGCCCTGAACAACGTATCCAGGTCGGGATACGTGTTGATGTCACGCCCGGCATCGGTGTCCTCGAATGTGCGCCGGGTGACGGCGTTGGGGTGCGGTAGTGTGAGTGTGAAAGGCAAGCCCTGCCGGAGCTTGATCTGGTGCAAAAAGAGGCCGATAGCGTCCGAAAGTGTCAGCCCGAGCGGGGACAGGATCGCCTCGACGTCGTCTTTCAAGTCAGGTTGGATGCGCGCGCGTACCACTGCGGTTTTGTTCATTTTCCACCTCCATACGCATTGTAGCACAGAACGGCTACATATGCAACCAATTCCGTGATGCGTAATTCGTGATTCGTGATTCACGTGGATAACCGGGGAAATGCGTGGCGGGGTAGGGGCGAGGCATCCCCACCATCACCTGTGACCGCGATGGGGTATGGGCACGCAGAAAGCCCGTGTCATTCCGATACCGGCGGGGGATGCCTCGCTCACCTATGGTACGTACCCATCTGCCTGGAGGCGATAGGACGTAACATCGCTATAGTTGCGATAATAGTAAGAGTAGTTCAGTTCGAAAGAACTGGTCTGCCCGGGGTCTAGCTTGTCGTTGCTTGGCCAGGTCCAGCCACATCCTACAACGACACCACTCGCATTGTAGAGCGCGCCTTCAACCTCCACGCCTTCAAGACGATGACTCTCATCATTGCGGACAAACCCAAGAATCTTGTAACTGTTATCCGGCAGAAGTGTCCCATAATGGTTGTAAAGGGTCAGATTGGGCCAGGGTTCATTCGCAGAAGTATAGTAAGTTGGGGATTCAAACCGGAAATACGACCAATCGGCAGGTGGATTGTAAATGCTCAGGCGGAAACACGACTTTTTACCGGCGGGCAAATCCAACGTGGTGTACGTGTAGTCGGTATCGACAAGCTGACCGCTGCTGTTGAATAGATTGACCGGAACCTTCACGAGGTATGCGTAGCTACTGGTGTTATTCTGCACTTCACCCACGATGTACAGCGTGCTTTCAGATGTGTAGTGCGAATAGTTGGGGAGTATATAGACGCCTTGAGGAGGGGGCGTAGGTGTTGGAGTGGGAGTCCTGGTCGGGGTTGGTGTAATCGTCGGGGTTCTGGTTGGCGTCCCCGTAGGCGTTCTGGTTAGCGTCGGCGTAGTCGTCGGGGTGGGCGGCAGCACGACGCTCGATTGAATAGTGCTCCACGCGCCGTATCCCCACGTATTGTACCCGCGCACGCGGTAATAGTATGTGCCTGCCGGTCTGCCACTCACGGCGCAGAACTGCTGCGCCGTCGTGCAAACGGTGCGCAAGCCGGTCGTGAAGGCGGAGTTCGTAGCTTCTTCCAGCGTATAGGTGTCGGCCAGACGCGCGGGCTGTTCGGTCCAATTGACCGTGTAATTGCCATCGCCGTCGGCGTTGTTGATTGCATACAGTGTGGGTTGATAGGGGATAGGCGGCCAACGTTTGAGGATCAAGGGCAGGTAGACGTAAGCCTTGATTTTGACGGAAGTCGTCGCCGTCATAGCATTGACGCTGTTACTGGCCGTGACCACGGCGGTATAAGCGCCACAGGCGGGATAGCGATGTAAAACGACGTTTCCATAACCAATTTCGCCGTCGCCAAAAGCCCAGGTATACATCACGTCGCTCCCGGCTACAACGGTAGCTGTCAGTGTCGTCGGACGCCCTAGTGGAGTTGGACTATCGTTGGTTGCCGCCAGCCCGGCGACCAATGCATCCGTGATGGTGACGGCGGATGTAGCCGTCATCACATTGGAACTGTTGCTGGCTGTGACAACCGCCGTATAGATTCCTACATTCGGATAGGTGTGAGAGACAACGTCGCCGCTCCCTGTCTCACTGTCGCCGAAAGCCCAGAGGTACGTCACGTGGCTGCCCGCCGTCACTGTGGCCGTCAATGTGGTTGCATCACCAAGGTGCGTTGGACTATCGTTGCGCGCGGTAAGTCCGGCGATCCCTTCTTCTACCGCAACGATAACTGTATCCGTCCCCCACGCCCCTTCCTCGGTGGCAACTTGCACCGTGTTGGTCAACGGTCCCGCAGCGCCCATTGTCACAGTGACAACTACGGTCTTTGTCCAAACGTCTGCTGGCGCGAGCGTCACCGGCGACCAGACGATCCAGCCGGGGGGCAGGATGATTGAGCCGCCGGAGGATTCCCCCAGGGTCACATTCACCGGCAATATGTCGGTGATGGTGGCCGTAAGCGTCACGTTGCCGGTATTGGTGAGCGCGAGCGTATAGGTGAGCGAGTCTCCGGGTAGCACCAAATCGGCGTCGGCGCGCTTGGTTACGCTCAACGCCGGGGTAACTTGCGATTGCGATGTCGCGGTGTAGATGCCCGTAGCGCCCTCGGCAGTGGTGACGTGCACCACGTTCGTCAACGGCCCGGCATAGCCCATTTCGACGGTGACAACATAGTGTGCCGTCCAAATGCCGCCGGGCGCAGTGATCGTCGGCGTCCAGGTGAGGATGCCGGTGGGAGTGACGTGGGCAGGGAGTGTGTCGGTGACGGTCGCGTGCAAATCCACGCTGCCGGTGTTAGTGATGTATAGGGTGTAGGTCAGTTGCGCCCCGGCTCGTACCACGTCAGCATCAGACTCTTTCGTCACTACCAGCAATGGGGCGGAGTAGGCATATCTCAGGTCGCCGTTAATGAGATCGTAGTAACTGATATGGGGATAGTTCTTTCCATCCAACACCAGGGACGTCCTACCTGTACTGCCAACGCTGTCCACAACTTGCGTATGCCAACCGGCAGCGTCACGGTAGGTATACAACAAGTCGCCATTGGCGGTGTCGTAGTGACTGATATGAGCGTAATCGTTGCCGTCTAAAGCCAGGGAAGAGGCTTGACCAACATTCCCCGTGCTCTCTGCGACCTGTAAATGCCAACCGGCAACGTCTTGATAGGCATATTTCAAGTCGCCATTGGTGACGTCATAGTAACTGATGTGTGGATAACTGCTGCTATCCAACGCAAGCGCAGGCGAACGCCCGACAAGCCCTTCGCTATCGAGTGTTTGAACATGCCAACCGGAACTATCCCGGTAAGCATATCTCAGGTTATCATCATAGCCAGTGTAATCCCGATAGCCTATATGCGGAGCGTCGTTTTCATCTAGCACTATGGAAGAATCTGAACCAACATACCCATTGCTATCTACTGTTTCAATGACCCATCCAGTGATAGTCTCGTAAGCATACATCAAATCATAGGTCGCCCAATCGAGATAGCTGATATGTGGATGACCACTTCCATCCAATGCGAGAGACGGATACCCACCGTAAGGCCCCAATCCTGTATCAACCGTTTCGCTAAACCAGCCGGTGGCCTCGTAACGCGCATACTTCAAAGTGTAGTTGGCAGTATCAAAATAGCTGATGTGTGGAACGCCGCTTTCATCTAGCACGAGTGAAGGATAGCTACCAGCGTTATCCACGGTTTGGATGTGCCAACCAGAAGCATCTTTGTAGGCGTATTTCAAAACAACGGTGGTAGCATCGTAATAACTGATGTGAGGAAAACCTTGAGCATCTAACTCCAGGGAGGGGTATTGGCCAGTATCTCCCAAGCTATCCACCGTCTCAATAGGCCAACCGGAAACGCTTTGATTGTCCAACTTTCCAAACGACTCGGCATTACTGATATTTGAGGTTATGAGGATATGAGCGTTGACATCGGCTTTGTGCGCGGTTGCAGTAAAGCTGCTTGTCCATACGAGTGGTGTCAGTCCTAACAGTAGGAAGAACGAAACCATAAAAAGTCTCGAATATCTAACATTCATCTCGTTCCTCTTGTGGTCCAATAGCAATTGCCATAGATTTAACAATTTCCCATGCGTCGTTACCGACTTCTATATAATTTCCTTCTTCGTAACCTGAAGGAACAGTATTTCGCCAAAGCAAAGCAATAGTCCCTTCATGCTCCTGCACAATTGCTAATTCAGATCGCTCACAGTCTCTCAGGTTGTCTATAAACTCCAAAACTCTGTCATCCTGATCCTCATCCCACTGAATCAGCACACCTTGGTAAATAGAGAACCCGCATTCGGATTGTGGGCAATGTGAAGCCATATTAAAAAAGTCATCGTCGTAGAACACTAATACCGGTTTATGTGTCAACCAGCGTTTAGGGTTTTGTGTTTCCTGCATTTTCATTGTTTCCTCCTCGAATGGCTGCTCATTGAGAACATCATCAAAAGACTCGTATAGCCAATCTCTGACATCCTTCTTCAACATTCCAATCGCCTGCTCGCATTCCTCTACACGCGCACCTACGCTCTTTGTGGAAATTGTCCCAGTACTCCATAAATCGCATCCGCTGTAATACTCGTACCCTTCTTTTAGCTCTTTATCTGTAAGTATAAGACGAAGCCCCTGACGGCGTGTCTCGGTTTTGGCCTTGTCCCAGAGGATAACAATATAGTGCAGACGCTGCTGGTTGGAAATCAAATCCTCAAGAGTCCAAATATTTGCACAATCTCGAGCCTCTCTTGCATACTCCAAACTAATTATTTTGGCTCGCTGAAGAGCTTCGGGTAGCACCCCACTAAACCGTGGTAGGCTACACAAACTTGAAAAAAGCGGGGACATTGGCAAAATCCGGGCATGGAAACAGCAAACCAGAAACCAATGAACCCGCAGGAAGTATTTTGCCCTAATG
>Ga0334885_1000287_pt1 | contig 92064 bp, 77 predicted proteins | sample GraSluR1_MG_8_FD_207233 | JGI IMG/M metagenome (GOLD analysis project Ga0334885, IMG submission 207233) | Sludge microbial communities from methane-producing bioreactor in Wageningen University, Netherlands - Granular Sludge_31_05-R1 | ecosystem: Engineered > Bioreactor > Anaerobic >...
GTAACTCTTAATTCTTAATTTTTAACTCTTAACTAATTGTCAATTTTGTTGTAAAAGACAAAATCACCTTATTTGTTTTTTGGACTTTGATATTTGAACTTTTTTAAACTCTTCACTTTCCACTATCCACTTTCAACTGAGAAAAGGATTGTTTCGTCCTTTTCTCCAATATTGACTTGGAGTGATGTATTATGAGTTATATTCAAAAGGGAACCAAGGAATTTAAAAATACTAATATCGCCTTGTTTGCAGGGGGATTTAATACTTTTGCTATTTTATACTGTACACAGCCTTTAATGCCAGAACTTTCTAGAGAATTTAAAATTTCACCAACCATTGCAAGTTTGTCACTTTCAGTTACAACTATTACATTGGCTTTTAGTATGTTATTATTTGGTTCATTATCAGAAGTTTTGGGACGAAAAATAGTTATGTCATTTTCAATTGTTTCAGCTTCAATATTAGTATTACTTACTGCCTTTGTTCCTGGATTTCACTATCTTTTAATATTCAGAGTGCTGCAAGGACTTGTTTTAGCAGGGTTGCCAGCTGTTGCTATGGCATATATAGGTGAAGAAATTGAAGCAAAAAGTCTTGGTATGGCTATGGGACTATATATTAGTGGAAACTCTATAGGGGGTATGGCAGGACGTATAATAATAGGTACTATCACGGATTTCTTTAATTGGAGAGCTGCACTTGCCTGTATAGGAATTTTGGGGCTTATGTTTAGTATTTTATTCTTGATTAAGCTGCCGGAGTCAAAAAATTTTACTCCTCGTAAATTTGAAGTGAGTAAATTATTGAAGTCTATGATAAATCATATTAAGAATCCTAGATTGCTCTGTTTATATGCTATAGGATTTTTAATTATGGGAAGTTTTGTTTCCTTATATAATTTTATCGGATATCAGTTGCTAGAACCTCCTTATTCACTTAGTCAGGTTTTAGTTGGGTTCATTTTTCTTATTTATATAATAGGTACCTTTAGTTCTACCTGGATGGGACGTATGGCAGATAGATATGGACAATCTAAAGTACTTTGGATTGTAATATTGGTGATGGCTATAGGTGCAGTTATAACTTTAAAAATAAGTTTAATTATAAAAATTATAGGAATTGCAATTTTTACCTTTGGATTTTTTGGGGCCCATTCTATCGCCAGCAGCTGGATAGGAAAACTGTCTACTCATGATAAATCACAGGCTTCTGCACTTTATCTGTTCTTTTATTACATAGGCTCAAGTATTGGTGGGACTTCAGGAGGAACTTTTTGGTCGTTGTATGGATGGAAGGGAGTAATTGGAATGATAAGCTGTTTTTTGATATTGGCGGTATTGCTTTCCGTTACAGTAGCTTTCATCACAAAGAAGATCAATTTAAAACAGGAAAATTTGCCCTGTAAGTAATAAATTTCAAAAAAGTTATAGAATAGTGTGTTAGAAAATGGGAAAATTGTACCTTGTAAGATATACACAGAAAAGAGTTGTGTAACTTATAGGGTACAGTTTAATTTTTAGTTATTTCATTATTAAAAATGGTTATTAAAGCTTAAATTCTAACAATTAAATGGGAAGATTCTCAAGTTGAATTAATATTTATTCCTTTGGAGATAGTCATTTATAACAATTTTTTATATGTTAACGACTGTTATTAAGTTCATTTATCAGAGTCTGTATGTTATCATTGGTTTTAGGGTATTCTAATTTTAAACTTTGTAGATTATTTACTATAATTTTAAGTATTATATAGTCCCTAAACCATCTATTATTTGAAGGTATTATATGCCAAGGGGCCTTTTTTGTACTGCAATTACAAATTATGTCTTCATAGCATTGTTGATATTTATCCCAAAAATTTCTTTCTTTAAGATCTGATAGGGAAAATTTCCAGTGCTTTTTAGGATTTTTAAGTCTTTCTTCAATTTTTTCTCTTTGAAAATCCTTTGATATATGTAAAAAAAATTTTAATACTAGTATGTTATTATTTATTAAGTATTTTTCAAATTTATTTATTTCTTTAAATCTTTTAAAAGCTATTGTATCATTTATTTGTCTATGAACCCTTGTTATTAGTACGTCTTCATAGTAAGATCTATTGAATATGGTTATGTTTCCCATTGAGGGGCAGTATTTATGAACTCTCCAAAGATAATCATGACTTAGTTCTTCCTGGGTTGGTTCCTTAAAACTTTTTACATTGAAGCCATTGGGATTTATTCCTGAGAGTATCTTTTTTGCAGTACCATCTTTGCCACTGCAGTCCATTCCCTGCAGGATAATCAGTAGAGAAAATTTTTTTGAAGCATAGAGGATGTTTTGAAATTCTGAAAATTTTTCTTGTAAACATAAATATTCATCATTGATATTATCTTTTGAGAGATTTTCAGTATCCTCAGGGGAGAAATCTTTTAAACTAATTTTATTATTTTTAACTATAGTGAAATTTTCCATAATATACATCCTTTCTGTTATTATAGTTTACTTAGTTTTACAAGTAAGTATAAAAATATTCATATTTATAATTCTATATTAATGGATTTTATTAATAAGTGAAAGAATTATAATTAATAATTTTGCATGAAATAGACATATATTGATTGATGTTTTCAAAAAAAAGCTGTTTTATTTGAAAAATTAATATACAATAGATTATAAGATTAAAAAATAATTTGATTTCTATGGAACAAAATGGTATTATTATACTGCATTGGTTATTAAATTTTTACATAAAGTTAAATAACACTTTATTGAATTTATTAATTATAGAGATATAATAATTCTTAGAGAGATAAATAAATAATATTTTTATTAGGGTTAGTTTAATCTTATAGAATTTATTATAAACGATAGAGATGAAATCGTTTAAATAATACAAAGAGGGGTTAAGTAGTATGAATGTAGCATTTTTTTTAACACCGAAAACAGAAGTTATATGTGAGAAGATAACTTCTACAATGAGGCAGGTATTAGAGAGAATGGAATATCACAGATATAGTGCAATTCCAATAATAGATGATGAAGGAAAATATGTAGGGACTTTAACAGAAGGGGATTTACTTTGGAAGATGAAAAATAGTCCAAATCTTAAATTTAAAGATACCAGTAAAGTTCATGTATATGATATACCAAGGCATATTGTAAATAAGCCAGTCCATATAAATTCCAATATAGAGGATTTAATTTCAACAGCGGTAAACCAAAATTTTGTTCCAGTAGTAGATGACAATAACATATTTATAGGAATAATTAAGAGGAGTGATATAATAACCTATTGTTATGAAAAGCTATTTCATAATAACATGAAAAAAGAAGCTTAGTTTTAACCAAAAGTATGGAATTCTCCAATTATGGTTGAGCAGGATTAAGGGAAGCACTCACTTCTATAAGTGAAGTGTAGTTCACTATAAGGACAGAACTACTGATTAAGATATAATTTATCAGTAGTTTTTTTATTTTATATTTATTGACTAGTCAACTATTTAGTTTGTATAAATATAGTTCTTTATGTATAATAATAAGTAAGGGGATTCTTGAAAATTCAATTTTATAGGGGGGATGTAGATGAAAAAAAAGTTAATAGATGTCTATCGTAATATTAGCAGGGTATTATTTATAATCATAGGAGCTCTTTTATCATCTATAGCATTGGAAACATTTTTAATTCCAAATAACATGATAGATGGAGGTATAGTAGGTATATCCATTATGGTTAGTCATATAACAAAAATACCTTTAGGTGTTTTCACATTTGCGCTTAATGTACCATTTTTTATATTGGGATATAAGCAAATAGGTAAGACTTTTACTTTATGTACGCTATTTGCGGTATTCTGCCTATCTATGGGAGTTTCATTTTTTACACCTTTTCGTGAAGTTACACATGATGTATTTCTTGCAGCTATCTTTGGAGGTATTATTCAAGGGCTTGGAGTAGGTTTAATCATAAGAAATGGAGGATCTCTTGATGGAACAGAAATAGTGGCCATAATACTTGATAAGAGAATAAGTTTTTCAATTGGAGAAATTGTTATGTTTTTCAACTTATTCATCTTAGGAATTTCAGGATTTATGTTCGGATGGGACAGGGCTATGTATTCACTTATAGCTTATTTTATAGCCTTTAAAGTTATTGATATTGTGGTAGAAGGTTTGGATGAATCAAAGGCTGTCACTATTGTTTCATCAGAATATCAGGAAATATCAGAAGCCATAATGGCAAGACTTGGTAGAGGGCTAACTCTTCTTGATGGAAAGGGTGCCTACAAGGGAATTCCAACAAGTGTATTGTATGTAGTTGTATCTCGTCTTGAAGTAGCCAAGCTCAAATCTATAGTATACAATTTTGACCAAAGTGCATTGATAACCGTAAGCAGTGTAGAAGTAGCAGGAAAGAAATACAAGAAGAAGGCTATCCATTAATAGATAGTCTTTTTAATTTGCTAATAAAGTGCTTGTGCTTCTTGCATTTCTATAAATATTAATATATTAAGAACTCTACTAAAAATTTATATTATCTTCTTAACCTAAATATTTTGCAGTTATATAAATAGATTTACATTTGAGTTTTCTGCTTCTCCCAGATAGTAACCTACGCCGCCTATTTTAATATCATCAATAAGTTCTTCCTTTTGTATTCCCATTACATCCATGGACATTTGGCAGGCAACTATTTCAACACCATTAGCTATAGCAGTCTCCATCAGATCTTCAAGAGAAGATACATTTTTATTTTTCATAATACCACGTATCATCTTAGCACCCATACCAAGCATATTCATATTTGACAGTTTTAATTTTTTACTTCCTCTTGGCATCATTATTCCAAACATCTTTTCAATAAAGCTTTTTTTAACTGACACTTTTTCACTTTTCCTTAAAACATTAAGTCCCCAGAAGGTGAAAAACATAGTTACTTTTTTACCCATACTGGCAGCACCATTAGCAATTATAAAGGAAGCTATGGCTTTGTCTAAATCTCCGCTGAATACTACCATGGTTTTATTAGTATTAGCAGGGGGAACAGAAATGTTGGAGGAAGTTTTTTCTAAGGTTTCACAATTCTTTTTAATCAAAGCCGTAATATTGGCATTATCCTTAGTTAAATTTATAAGAGTATTATTAGTAGTATTACACCAAGATTTTATATCTTCATAAAAGCCTGGATCGGAAGCAGTAACTTTTAACGTTTCTCCATTCTTTAATTCATCTACAGATTTTTTTACTTCCATTAAAGGTCCTGGGCAGCATAAGCCGCAAGTATCCAAAACCTTATTGCAGTTATAGTTACCATCAGTTGCCGCTACTTCTTTCATTGATTCAGAATCTAATTCTTTTTGTTCAGTAAAGTTAATTTCCTTTGGTTTATAATTTAGCATGGATGCAGTTTTGTATCCACCAGTTAAATTTTTAACCTTGAAACCTTTTTGTTTAAGTATCCTTTCAGCTACATAGCCTCTAAGACCTACCTGACAATAGACAATAATTTCCTTGTTTTTATCCAGCTCTGATAATCTTTCTCTTAAATTATCTACAGGGATATTTATGGCTCCATCTATATGACCATTGTTAAATTCCAGTTTAGAACGTACATCAACTAATATAGAATTTGACAAGTCATAGTAATATAGTTCTGTAGGAGTAATAACTTCACTTTTTCCAGTAAGTACATTTTCAGCAGTAAAGCCTGCCATGTTAACAGGATCTTTTGCAGAGGAAAAAGGAGGAGCATAATTAAGTTCAAGTTCTGTTAAGTCATATATGGTTCCGTGAAGTCTCATAACTGAAGCTATAACGTCTATTCTTTTATCAACACCTTCATAACCCATAGCTTGGGCACCAAGTATTGTTCCCTTTTCATTGAAAATAAGTTTTATTGAAATAGGGGATGCACCAGGGTAATAAGAAGCGTGTGATACTGGATGAACGTATATAACTTTATAAGGTATATCTAATCTTTTTAAAGTCCTTTCATTATTTCCTGTGTTTGCGGCAGTTAAGCCAAATATCTTAATGATAGCAGTGCCTTGGGAACCATTAAAGCTTTTGTTTAGACCGGCTATATTATCTGCTGCAATTCTTCCTTGTTTATTAGCTGGTCCAGCAAGGGGTATAGCTGTACTTTGCCCATTTACGAAGTCTTTTATCTCCACAGCATCACCTACAGCATATATATTTTCTATATTTGTCTTCATATTCTTATCAACTAATATATGACCCCTTTTTCCAAGTTTAATCTGGCTTCCTTTTATAAAATCTGTATCAGGAACAACACCAATAGCTAAAATTACTAGATCAGTAGTTAGTTTTGTGTTACTTGACAATAAAATTTCAAGGCTGTTTTCAGTATCTTTAAAACTTTTAACACCATCTCCAAGTATTAAATTAACCCCATTACTTTCCAACTCCTTTTCAGCTATAACTGTCATATCAGTATCAAAAGGAGCCAATATATGGGGGGCTGCTTCCACTAAAGTTACATTTATTCCTCGCTGCACTAAGTTTTCAGCCATTTCAACACCGATAAAACCGCCGCCTATAACTACAGTATTCTTTATATCATTATTATCCACATAGTTTTTTATTTTATCTGTATCTGGAATGTTTCTGAGGGTTATAATTTTTTTGCTGTCTATGCCTTCTATATTTGGTTTCATTGGTTTTGCACCTGGAGAAAGTATTAAGTAATCATAGTTTTCTTCATAAATTCCTTTATCTTTACTATTTACCTTTACAAATTTTCTATTGGTGTCAACGCCTATTACTTCACTATTAGGTTTTACGTCCACATTAAATCTTTTTACCATATTTTCAGGAGTCTGAACAATAAGTTTTTTTCTATCCTTAATGGTTTCACCTATATAGTAAGGTAAACCACAATTTGCAAAAGAGATATATTCACCTTTTTCAAACATTATTATTTCTGCATCCTCATCTAATCTTCTAAGTCTTGCAGCTGCGGATGCACCACCAGCAACGCCACCTATAATTAAAATTTTCTTTTTCATAACAATCCACCTCCAAAAGATATTTCACCTGACTAACTTGGCGTAAGTCTCCACTTTATTTAAGTGGGAGTTCAACGCCAAGTAAGCTATGCATTTGCAGTTCTAAAATTCAGATGGAGTAAAAGAATCCCAACCTGAATTAAGAACTTGTTTCAATCTTCACTAAACAATGTATTCAATAAAGCGGCTATTTTTTTATTAGATACTTTATAGCGTATTTCTAATCCATTTCTCATTCCTCTTATGATTCCGGCACTTTTAAGCTTTTGTAAATGTTGAGATACTGTGGACTGGGGAATTCCCAAACATTCTTGCATATGGCTTACATTGCAGCCTCCATTTTCTATTAAACCCTTGACTATACAAAGTCTTACCGGATGGGCAAGTATTTTTAGTATTTCAGCTGCATCGTTAAATTGAGATAAATCCTTATTCATTAAATCACGACCTCATTAATATTAATATATCACTATATTTATATATTACGATATATAAATATAGTCTGTCAATTTTTTTATCACTATATGTGAAAAAATAATATATTGAAAACTTACTATTGTGATGTTTATGCAATAATTTGGTATAAATTTTATGTTTTAATATAAAATAAACTTGACATTAAATGTAAAGCTAGCTGCACAATAAGAAAAGTCACACAAAGTGAACTGGCTGACGCTGTAAATGTCACAAGGCAAACAATTATATCTCTTGAGAATGGGAGATATAATTGTTTGCCTTGTATTGTTTGATTATATTATATGCAGCAGAACTTATTGCAGGACTTTTTTATCCTATTTTAGTTGAAGTACTTTTGATTATGATTTATATTTTTATTGTATTATATGTTTAAAATGTTTAAATGTGGTATTAATTATTTTACGATATGATATCTAAAGCCCTTTAAAAGTATAGCCTTTATCCTTTAGAATTTTTATAATTTGAGGCAATGCTTCCGGTGTAGTAGTTTTATAAGGTGCATCGTGCATTAAAATTATAAGCTTATCTTGATTTCCCATGGTTTCATTGAATCTAAGCAGCAATCTATCTACAGAAGCCCTTGATACTTCCGCATCTCCTGTAAGACAATTCCAATCAATGTAGCGATAACCGGCTTTACTTACAGCATCTTTATAAGAATGTCTGCCAAAAGAACCACCTGGAAATCTTATAAGGCTTGTATCATGAGTACCAATTATTTTAGTTATTACATCTTGGGATTTTTTAATATCTTTGATGAAATTTTCAGGGGATGAATATACTATGTTATACTCATGAGAATAAGTATGGTTACCAATGGAATGACCTTCTGCCTTCTCACGTTTTAAAAGCTCAGGATTTTCTTCACACATGCTTCCTATTACAAAGAAAGTAGCTTGTACATTTTCTTGCTTTAATATATCTAAAACTTTTGGAGTAACATTAACACTTGGGCCATCATCAAAGGTTAAATATGCCACCTTATTGGGAACTTCTTCATTATCTGGTGTTGGTGCCTCACTTCCTTTGTCAGTTGATGAAGTATTAGCTGGCGGTACTGGATTATTTCCTGCATTTTTTGATGAAGGTGCATTATTTCCAGCTGAATTATTACTACTAACTGTGTTTTGAACAGCGGGTGGTTTGTCAGCTTTATTTTTGGCAGTATTATTATGTTGAATGCTTTGATTATTAGTTGTGGAAACAGGTACTTTTTGTAAGGTATTTTGATTTTCTGAACTAGCTTTTGCTCTCAGAGTAAATTTAATTCCAATTCCAGCAAATAATATACAGACAATAAATAAACTTGTAATGATAATAAATTTATTTCGTCTTTGATATTTTCTTCTATTTAGTCTGCTTTTTTTCATTTTGTTGCATAGTCGTTAAAACCTTATAAAAATCTATAAAGCTTATTTAATTAATTTATTTCATGCTAAATAATCAATTCGGATAAAATAATAAGATAGGTACATACTACAAACTATTATAATTATTAGTTATTATAACATAATATGGAATGCGCTGACTCAATTATAGAATATTATTATGTATTTTATTAATATAGTTGTAATTATAATAATATGATTAAATGTAAAACTCTGCTTTTATAGTTTTATAATGTTACTGGTTTTGGACAACTTACTCCCTTCTTTATTTAAATTTACGTTGTAACCTACGCAAAATTTCTCTAATTTACATTAATATAATTAATATACTATTATTATACAGTATAAACTATGTTTCAACAATGATAAAATCTAAATTTATTTAAGAATTAACATAAAAATCTAAAATCAATATTGATGATAAATCAATATTTTAAAGTACATATTATTATAAATTTTAATAAAAAATTTAATTATATTATAGTAATTTATAAAACTAAAAATAATTAAGGTGCTTTAATAAAAAAGTATCCATATTTTTATATTGCTATTGACATATAAATAAGAGGGGGATATAATTAACATCGATAGTGATAATCAATGTCAATTACAAACGGACTTTATATAAATTACTATCGGTGGTGTGTTTATTTATGCATAATTTAATGCAAAAGACATGATTAACATAATTTGACTTTATTTATCTATTGATAATGATTATATAGTGTAATTGAGAATGAATATTTGTCTCATGTAAATACAATGTGGATAAATATTTGAATGGGTGAAATTTATTAATATTAATAAAGGAGAAAAATATGATGCCGATTACAATGTTAAAAGTAGGAGAAACGAACAATATTAAAAATATTACTGGTAATGATAAAACTCGCCGACATCTAGAACATCTTGGATTTATTATTGGAGAAAACGTAACAGTGGTATCTGAGATAGCTGGCAATCTGATTGTAGGTGTTAAAAATTCTCGTATTGCCTTAAGCAAGTCAATGGCAAATAGGATTATGGTATGAGGCATATGAAACATACTGACTAGTTATTTATTTGAATATGCCTAACATAATCTACTATTTGTATATATAAGAAAGGAGATATTATATATGAAAACTCTAAAAAGTACTAAATGTGGTGAAACAGTTACTATAATTAAAGTTCATGGACAAGGACCAGTAAAAAGAAGATTTATGGATATGGGCTTAACTAAAGGAACTGAAGTTTATGTAAGGAAGGTAGCTCCTCTTGGAGATCCTGTAGAAGTAAATGTAAGAGGTTATGAGCTTAGTCTTCGTAAAGAAGATGCAAGCATGATTGAAGTAGGCTAAAAGATTACATATATCAAATTATAAATAATTTATATTAAATTAGGAGGGATAAAATTGTCAATTAAAATTGCTCTTGCAGGTAATCCAAACAGTGGTAAGACAACTATGTTCAATGATTTGACTGGAAGCTCACAGTACGTAGGTAACTGGCCAGGGGTAACTGTAGAAAAAAAAGAAGGTAAACTTAAAGGACACAAAGATGTTATTATTCAGGATTTACCAGGAATATATTCCCTTTCTCCATATACTTTGGAGGAAGTGGTTTCAAGAAATTATCTAATCAACGAAAAACCAGATGCTATTATTAATATTATTGATGGTACTAACATAGAAAGAAATCTATATTTAAGCACACAACTTGTAGAAATTGGTATACCAGTTGTCATGGCTGTAAACATGATTGATGTTGTCCGTAAAAATGGAGATACTATAGATTTAAAAAAATTAAAGGAAACCCTTGGCTGTGAAGTTGTTGAAACATCCGCATTAAAGGGCATTGGTTCTAAGGAAGTAGCCCAAAAGGCAATAGAACTTGCAAAAGCTAAAAATATTTTTTCTTCAATTCATACTTTTTCAAAAGACGTAGAGGATGCTCTTACAAAAATTCAAGACGTTATTCAAAACCATATAAATAATTTAAATCTTCGTTGGGTGGCTATAAAGTTATTTGAGCGAGATGAGAAAATTCACGAACAACTATCCCTTTCTTCTGATTTAAAAGAAAAAATCAACAGCATTATTGAAGTTTATGAAGAAAAACTTGATGATGATGGCGAAAGTATTATAACTAATGAACGTTATTTGTATATCAGTAAGGTTATAAAACAAGCTGTACATAAGAAGTACAGAGGTAAGCACACAACTTCCGATAAAATAGACGGAATTGTTACAAACAGATGGCTTGGACTTCCTATTTTTGCAGGAGTAATGTTCCTTGTATATTATCTTGCAGTTTCATCCATTGGATCCATAGGAACTGATTGGGTAAATGATGTGTTGTTTGGTGAAATTGTTCCAAATGCTGTAGGAAATTTCTTAACAGCAATAGGTACTGCTGAGTGGCTTAATTCTCTTATCTTAGATGGTATTGTAGCTGGTGTGGGTGCTGTACTTGGATTCTTACCTCAAATGCTTGTGCTATTTTTCTGCCTGTCCATATTAGAGGATTGTGGATATATGGCTCGTATCGCATTTATCATGGATCGTATATTTAGAAAATTTGGATTGTCAGGTAAGTCGTTTATTCCAATATTAATTGGTACAGGATGTGGTGTTCCTGGTATTATGTCAACACGTACAATTGAAAATCAACATGATAGAAGAATGACTATTATCGTTACTACTTTTATTCCTTGTGGTGCAAAACTTCCTATTATAGCTCTTATTGCAGGTGCTTTATTCCCTGGATCTGTATGGGTAGCTCCTTCAGCTTACTTTGTTGGGATCGCAGCAATTATTATATCAGGTATTATGCTGAAAAAAACAAAGCTTTTCTCAGGAACTCCTGCTCCTTTTGTAATGGAACTTCCAACATATCATATTCCAGGAATTAAAAATGTTCTTATTCACATGTGGGATCGTTCAAAGCACTTTGTACAAAAAGCAGGAACTGTAATATTACTTGCTACAGTTGGTGTGTGGTTCTTAAGTACTTTCAGCTGGAATCTTGCAATGGTAGATGCAGAAGACTCCATACTTGCTTCTATAGGACGTGTAATTGCAGTTATATTTGCACCACTTGGATGGGGGAACTGGAGAGCAGCAGTGGCTACTATAACAGGACTTATTGCTAAAGAAAATGTAGTTGGAACTTTTGGTATTCTCTATGGTTTTGCTGAAGTTGCTGAAGATGGAGCAGAGGTTTGGGGAACCCTCCATGCATCTTTCACCCAGGTAGCTGCTTATAGTTTCCTTGTATTCAATTTGTTATGTGCACCTTGTTTTGCTGCTATTGGTGCAGTTCGTAATGAAATGGGTTCAGCAAAATGGACTTGGTTCGCTATTGGATATCAAACTGTATTTGCCTATGCAGTAGCATTGATTATAAATCAGGTAGGTTCGTTGGTTACAGGCGGTAGCTTTGGATTTGGAACAGTAGTAGCTTTTGCTTTAATTCTTGTATTGATTTATTTATTATTTAGAAAGCCAAGTAAAACTTCTCATAATGAAATTGGTAATTCTATAGATAGTGAAAAGGAAGCGGTGATGTAATATGTCTACATTTATAGTTGGCGTAATTGTTATTGGACTTATAGGATTTTCAGGATATAAGGTATATAAATCTCACAAAAATGGAGGTGGCTGCGGCTGCTCTGGTGGTTGTGATGGTTCTAGTGATTGTTGTAAACATTAAATTTAGTATTTATTACTTTTTATAAGCTGTTACATATATGCAGTCTGCAGACTGTATATATGATAACTAATTTTAAGAAATATGGAATTCAATTGAATTTCATATTTTTATTAATGGGGTTAAATAATTTTAACGATACTTTACATAGTTAAATATAAAAAATATAAAATTTAATAAATAAAAAAGTATCATATAAAAGGGTGTTGTTAATTATGTATACCATAGATGATATTGATTATATAAGATCAAAATTAAAAAATAATGGATATAAGCTTACAAGGCAGAGGTTTCAGATAATAAATGTTATTAATAAAAATAAAAAACACATGAGTATTGATGAGATATACAGTAAAGTTAAAAGAAAAAATATAGGTCTTAGCACTGTTTACAGAAATGTTATTATACTTGAAAAAGTTGGAATATTAAAGTGCATAAATATATCTAATTCCAATTACTATGAGATAGAATGTACTGGAGAACATAAAGTCCATGTACATGCACAGTGTACAGAGTGTAATAAGTTAATAGATATAGATGAAAGCAAATTATTTAAAAATTGGGAAATAATTATGGGAAAAATGGAACAGAATTACAATATCACAGTAGATAGTATAAGTATGGTGGTATCTAGTGTATGCAATAAATGCAGTGATTCTAGTGATACTTGGCAAGATCAGATTATAAATAAGTAATTTTACATAAATTTTTATTTAATTAGTAATATTTTATGTTATAAATCTTATTTTAGATATATAAGAGTCTTATTCTGTAAAGGAGTTATCTAAACTTAGTTCAGAACAAACTCAATTAATTGAGTTTTATTATAAAGTTAGTAGTAAACTCAATTCTTTTTATTTATACTGAAAGGATATTAAAAGGGAGTGTTGTAGAATGTTAATGAGAGTTTTAAAAAAACTGTCTTACAACGTATATGCATACATTGTAAGACAGTTTTTTGGCTATTTTAACTTTTCAGGTGAAATTTTTTTTGCTTTTAGTCTCGGATAAACATCTTCTCTTAAAAGAGTATATATTACTGAAAATACGGGTACACTTACCAGCATTCCCACAATACCAAAAGTGCTTCCAAGCAGTGTTATTGCAGCCAATACCCAAATAGCAGGCAGACCTACAGAATTTCCTACTACTCTTGGATATATTAGATTACCTTCTATTTGCTGCAGTATGAAAAATAAGATTATAAACCATAGGGCCTTTACAGGATCCGATACCAAAATTAGAAAGGTTCCTACAAATAATCCTATAAAACCTCCTACTAGAGGAATTAATGCCGTAAAAGATATTAATACTCCTATTATTAAGGCATAAGGTAAGCCCAATATAGTCATACTTATAAAGAACATAGCCCCTAAAATTACTGCCTCAAGACATTGACCAGATATAAAGTTTGAAAAAATTTTACTTGAAAGTCTTAGTATATATAGAATTCTATCTACTTTTCCTTCTGGTAAATAGGCATACATAATTTTCTTAAATTGCTTTGAAAGTTTTTCTTTTTGAATTAAAATATAAATTGCAAACACAAGGCCTAAAATAAAATTGAGAATACCACTGAATATAGAGCTAGCTATACTTACAGTTAAGCCTAAAATATTAGTAGTACCAATTTTTAGAAAATCAAGAGCTGTTTTATTGATTTCATCCCAGTTGATATTGTTTATGGTGTTTATGGGAATTATTTCAGGCAGTTTTAACATCAGTCTATTATATAACCCTTGAAGTTTTAAAATAGAATTTGATACATTTGTACTAAGGGTGCTAATGGTATCAATTAATTCTGGAATAACGATACCAGTAACGAGTATTATAATGGCCAGTATAAATATAATTGTCAATAAAATACTTATAGGACGTTTGATTTTATCATTTATGTTCTTTTTACTTTTTAAATTATAAGAAAATAGTTTTTTCTCAATTATTCTCATGGGTACGTTAAGGACAAAGGCCATACACATACCTAGTAAAAAGGGAGTTAGTATTTGAAAAGTTCTGCTAAAAAAACTCGACACAGTTGAAAGATTTTGTAATCCCCAATATAGTAAAACAGCTATTACTATAATTGAAATAATTTTTTGCATATTTCTGCGATTAAGTTCCAAGTCAATTTCTCCTCCCATTCCCCATGTGTAATTAGCATATAAATTATAGTGAATATACATTTATTTAGTAACCATTTCTGTTTTGAGTATTTAATCTATAAAAATATTAAACTCAAGTGCAATAAGCTTGAGTTTAATATATCAATTGATATGATAATTGTCAATCTAATGAAAAAAGATGAGGTGAAAACAATTGATAATTGAAATTGACAGCAGGTTAAAATAATAAATAGATAGCTTAAAATGAAGGGGATTTTTAAAAAAATTTATAATGGTATATTTCAGTGAATCAGTATATAATATTAATATCAGTAAAATTAAATCTTAGGTATTTGCTGCCCATATTAATAGTGAAATAATTATTTATCCGATGACTACCAGCCGTAATACTCCCAGTGCACTTTGTACAGTGGGAGACAACGGCTGCTATGTCCCTGGATAACAATTTCTAAACTTCAGATGAAAAAAACATCTGAAGTAAAGAACTTTGTTTATAGAATTTATTGAAATAGTTGTATTAATATATAGAAAAGTGGTCAAAATCATGAAAAAGAGTATAAACTTATAATTAGGTGGTGAAATAGTGGATAAAGAGATTTTGGAAATATTAAAGAGATTAGAGCTGGGACAAAATGAGTTAAAGAAAAACTACGCAAGTCTAGAACTAGGACAGAAAGAGTTAAAGGAAAACTACGCAAGTTTGGAACGGGGACAGAGTAGGTTAGAAGTAAGGCTTAATGAGACTTATGAAATAGTAAGAACTCTTGAACATTCAGCAGAAGTAAGCAAAGCTGAGCATGATAAAATGAACAATGATATAGTGCACATAAAAGGTAATGTAGAAGGGCTTAGAAAAGACCTATCAACAGTGGAGATAGTAACGGCAAATAATTACGCAGATATAGCAAAATTAAAAGCAATAAAATAACTAGGGTAAGCAAATATCCCCTAGTTATTTTATTGTCATAACGTATAGGAAAAGGAGTAGAAATTATGTTTACTTATGAAGTGATTAAAAAGGTGAAATTTGATGCAGCACATTTTATTCCTGAATATAAGGGTAAGTGTAGAAATATCCATGGACATACTTGGTTTGTAGAAGCAGGGGTAAAGGGCAATAAATTAGAAAATGGAATGCTATTTGATTTTACAATTCTAAAGAAAGAATTGAAGAGCATTTGTGATGAATTCGATCATAAATTTTTAAATGAATTAGAAGAATTTAAAGAGCTTGCTCCAACGGCAGAAAATATAGGAAGAGTTATATATGAAAAAATTGAAGATAAGCTTGATAAGGGCTTAGAACTCAGCTTTATAAAAGTTTTTGAAAATCCTGATTCTTGGGTTACTGTAACTAAGGATTAATAAAATTATTAGATTAAAAGAAAGTATTTTAAATTTTCAGAGGCTGTAAACAGAAAAGTTCATTTGGAACAAAGCAATCTGTTTATAAGCAGCTGAATTATAGATAGGATTGTCATACATAATATAACATATAAGTTAATTAGAACTACAACAAGATTAGGAGGAATAGTCTATGCCGCAAAGAGCCTATATAAAGGAAATATTTAAATCAATACAGGGTGAAGCTGAATATGTAGGTTATGAACAGATATTTGTAAGATTTATAGGCTGCAATATAAAATGCAATTATTGTGATACAGACATAAATAAATCTGAACATTTAAAGTTTTATAAAAATTGGGATTTGAATAATTATGAGTCAGTTAAAAATCCAGTAAGTCCAGAGGAACTCATAAAGCTCATAGAAAAATTAGATCCTGAAAACAGTGTTCACTCTATCAGTCTTACTGGAGGAGAGCCTTTAATTAACATAGATTTTTTAAAAGAATTTTTACCTAAATTTAAAAGAGCCAGGGATACTAAAATATTTTTAGAAACTAATGGGACTTTAGCAGAGGAGCTTAGCGGCATAGCTGAATATGTAGATATTGTATCCATGGATTTAAAGCTGGCAAGTTATCTAGAAGATAAGAAGAATTTAATGAATGAACATAGATTATTCTTAAAGCAGTGCGTGGAAAATAATATAGCAACTTATGTAAAAGTAGTTATAGATAATAATTTCAATCAGGAAGAGTTAAATAATTATTTGGCATTAGTGGAGCCCTACAGGAACAATATAAAGGTATATATTCAACCTATGATGCAGGGGGATAAGATGCTTGTAAATTCAGAAAAATTAAGAGCTGCCTTTGAACTTTGTAAAAGTAAGGGATTGGTTCCAAGGATAATACCTCAAATACATAAGATGCTATCTTTAAATTAATAGCATTGTATTTGCTTATACTTGGATAGATAACTTTAATTTTATATATAAAGTATGGAGAAGTACAAGACTATGAAAAAGTATAGTTTGTACTTCTTTTGCCCTATAAGTATTTAGTATCTAGAAATAACTGTTTTACGTATAAGTCTTTATTATCTTTTAAATCTATGAAACCGTCTTCTGATAATAATAAAGGCCTTAAAAAATCATTTTTATGTATTTGTATTATTTTACATACTCTATCATCACTGAGTAATACATTCTCACCCATATAATAATTAATCATGTGATTCAAAAATATTGTACAGTAATTGTAATCAAGCTTTCCTATACTGTCTTCTTTAATTATCTGCAATGCTTCAAAAGGCTTCTTTCTTGATCTATAGGCTCTATTGGAATTAATTGCATCAAAGGTATCAGCAATAGCAATTATTTTTGCAAAAGGATGAATTTTATCAGCTTTTAATCTCAAAGGATATCCTGATCCATCTTCTCTTTCATGATGCATAAGTATGGAATTAGCTACTGATTTGTCCAAAAAGTTTATTTTGTTTATGAGTTGATAGCCTATTATAGGATGAGTCCTTAATTTATTTATTTCATTAAGGGTCAATTTATCTACTTTATTTATAATAGAATTATCTATTTTAGTTTTTCCAAAATCATGCAATATGGATGCATAAGTAAGTAAATTTAATTGTTTATCATCTAGTCCAATCCATTTTCCAAGTATTAAACTTAGGGCTGCCACATTAACCCCATGCCTGTAAATGCTGTCTTTACCGCTGCCATAAAGCACAATATTTTTTATAATAGAATCTGTAAAGTATAGGGATTCTTTTATTTTAGCAGAAAAACTTCTAATGTCTTCCATGTCTATTGAATCTAATTTATTGGCTTTAGAAAATAATTTTTCCAAATTAAAAGTAAGTTTAATAAAATCTTCTTCTATTTTGATTAAATCCTTTTGAGTATATTCTTCTAGTTCATAATATATTTCAATATGACTGTAAATATATTTTTCTCTTAATTTTTCTATTAATTTGTTTGTTAAAGGTATTCCCTTTTCTACAAGTACAATGTTATCATATTTTATGGGATTAACAAGTATCATGCCTTCTTTTAAATCTTTAACTTTTATAGTTTTTTTATTATTTTCCATATATAAGCAGCACTCCTTGTAACTTAATTACAGTAATTAAGTTTATTTTACCTTAATTGAAATCCATTATCAAGAATATTTTGGAAATTATTATTACATTAAACATTGAATAACTAGGATTTAATAGTTATAAAATAATATATTTTATCTAGAAAAAATATATGTATACTTTTACTAATTAGTATAAAAATGTATAATAGGTTGATAATCATTATTGATTAAAGTATAATGATTTCATATAACTGATTATATAATTATTTTAATAATATATGAGCCAATATATCTTCAAGTATAAAATTAAGAATTTTAATTTTATGCGAATTACTATATAGATTACCATAGAACACTAGGTCTGATAGTAATGGGATAAATTATCTGAATTTAAATATAGAGTAGTAAAGTTAATCCTCCAAGGTTAACATTCATTGATAACAATCAATAAGAAGAGGTGACCAGCTTCATGAAAAATAATTATAATAATAACTATCAATTTAACAGAAACAGTATATTTAAAAAAAATAAAAGAATTTATAAAAGACTTAAGTATAATGATACTATAATTATAACCAGTATAAACGGTGAAAAAACTAATTTAAAGCTGCAGGGAATAAACCTATCCATTTCAGGAATAGGCTTTGTATCTAGAAGCAAATTTGAAATAAATGATGTGCTTGAGGTAATATTTAAATATGATAAAATAACTATACCAGCAATAGTGCAGGTAATGCATATAAGTATATATGACAATGGATACTTTATAGGTGGTCAGTTTGTTGCGTTGCATAATACTTATATAGAAATTCTAAAACAGGAACTATCTTAGTTTTATGAAATAAGAGATTATAGTGAAGATACTATAAAATAAAATCCTATATGTAATTTAAACTATTTTAGGTAATATTTCATCTCAATGTGCTATATAGATAGTATATAAGAATAAAAATTGATATAGACAAGCAACTTTATATAAAGTTGGATTTTAAAATTAAGACTCAAAAGTTTTATTTTTTAAAATAATGTTTTAATACATTGAATGTCTATAGTTAGCAATTTAAAATGAGGTGAAAAATTTGTTAGAGAAAAGAGCCAGCAGAGGAACAAGTCCAGCCATATTAATTATTTTATTGCCAATAGGTATGCTTTTACTTTTAATTATGGCATCACTTAAAAATCAATTCAGTTTAATAATACAGAACACAATAGTCCAAAGCTTTACAACTATATTCTTAAGTATAATTCTAGAGGCCATTCCATTTATAATAATTGGAGTTTTCATATCTTCGTTAATTCAGATTTTTGTATCTGAAGAAACTATATCTAAAATACTGCCTAAAAATAAATTTGTAGGAATTTTTTTGGCGGGAATCATAGGAATAGTATTTCCAGTATGTGAATGTGCCATAGTTCCCATAGTTAGAAGATTATTAAAAAAGGGAATGCCTTTATACATAGGAATCACCTTCATGCTATCAGTTCCAATAATAAATCCTGTAGTACTGGTATCAACTTATTATGCCTTTCTTGGAAATCCATATATGGTTTTATTGAGGGCAGGTATAGGGTGCACTAGTGCTATGCTTATTGGATTTATAATAAGTAAAATTGAACCTGAAAATAAGATCCAAGAAAATAGACAAGTTGTTACCAGACAGAATCTATGTAATCGCTGGATATATAATTTAAATACGGATAAAACTAAAAATAAAGTAGATTTCCACATACATGATGCAATTCATCATCATGAGCATGGAGGAGAATGCAGCTGTGGTCATGATCACAGTAAATCTGGAAAAAATATGAGTATTGCAGATTCCGTTGTGGATATACTGGAACATACTAGCAGCGAACTTCGCAGTGTGGGGAAATTTGTTATAGCAGGAGCTTTTTTATCTTCAATAATGCAGGTGGTACTCCCTAGAAAATATATGTTATCCATAGGTCATAATACTATTATTTCAATTGTAATTATGATAGCTTTGGCATATTTGTTATCTGTTTGTTCAGAAACAGATGCCTTTATTGCAAGAAGCTTTGCAGCACAATTCAGCAGCGGTTCCATAATAGCATTTTTAGTCTTTGGTCCAATGATGGATATAAAAAATACCATCATGCTAAGCCAAGCCTTTAAGGCAAAATTTATTATGAAGCTGACAATATTGATATTTATAGCAGCTTTTGCTGGAGGAATTATTGTAAATATGGCAGGGGTTAAAATATAGGGGGAGTTTCATGTTTAAAATAAATATTAAAGAATTGAAGTGGTTTATAATATTATTTGGTTTCTCTTACTGCCTATATTATCTTATTTCCAGTAAAAAGATATATCTTTTTATTCATCCAAGACTTACTATTTATATGTATTTTTCATTATTTATCTTTATAATATTGACTCTGCTTCAGATAAAAAAGATATTTAAGGTGAAAAACGAAAATATGAAGGCAGCTTCCAGCATATTTTTACTTCCTTTGATTTTAATATATCTGGTAAATCCTCAGGGAATAAATGCTCAGATGGTATCACAAAAGGGATTTTCTACCAATGCATCTTTGACAGGAAATTTAGAAGCCAATAAAACTTCTGCTGTGAAAACTAAAGCTAATGCTGATGTTGATTTACAAGTCAGTGATGATACAATGCAAGGAGGAAATATAAATATAAATGAGCAGAATTATTCCGATGTAGTAAATGAAATAACCTATAATATGAATAAATATAAAGGAAGAACTATAAAAATCAATGGTTTTGTATATACAGATAATACTTTCCCAAAGAATACTTTTGTAATTGGACGAATGCTTATAATATGCTGTGCAGCAGATGCAGAAATGGTGGGACTCGCCTTTAAAATGGATAAACCTGTAATTCAAAAGGATCAGTGGGTAGAGATTACCGGGGTACTGGATACTATGGCTAACTTTGATAAGGAAGATACAGATAATAGGACTATACCCTTTATTAAGGTTACTGCTGTGAAACCAATTCAGAAGCCAAGTAACCCCTATGTATATCTAAAAGCTTCTGGTAATTAAATTATACAGATACCAGTTCAGGAATAAAATATTTATATAATTATTTACTCTCATGTAATTTAAAGCATAGTCAATTAAAAGGTTTTTTGCATATATTATATATGGGTTAGGGTTAATGTAAATTAATATACAGAAGAAAATTTTTATAGATAAGCTTAATATACGGCAGTTAGTTATTAGATAAACTTATTAATTGAAGCAAATTCTTAATTCAGGTGGGGATTCTTTTACCCCATCTGAATTTTAGAACTGCAAATGCATGACTTACTTGGCGTTGAACTCCCACTTGAAGAAAAGCAGAGAACCAAAATCTTCTTTTTGATTTTGTGTGAGGGCTGTACAGAGTGCAAGCAGAGAACCCAAATTTTAATTTTGTGCGAATCGCTGTACAGAGTGTTTGGGAGACTTACGCCAAGTTAGTCAGGTGAAAATTAATACTTTTTTAGCTCTGGACATATGGTCCAGGGCATCTGTAATTTTGTATAGATTTAATATAAATAATTTTAATGACAATAGATTAAGTAGATTTGTTAACAAAGTTTTGGTGCTCTATATACAATTAAAGGAAAAAATAGTATACTATAATTAGTTACTATCTCATTTAAACATAATTCTTTATATATTAGCCAGGATATTGTATCCTGGTTTTTGTTATATAAATAACAATATGCTTTTAATGTTATTAAACAATTTATAAAAGATTCAAGCAAGTTCTTAATTCAGGCGGGGATTCTTTTACCCCGTCTGAATTTTAGAACTGCAAATGCATGGCTTACTTGGCGTCGAACTCCCACTTGAAGAAAAGTAGAGAGCCCAAATTTTAATTTGGTGCGAGGACTGTACAGAGTGCGTTGGAGTCTTACGCCAAGTTAGTCAGGTGAAAGTTTAGGTATTTTTGATATATAGTTGGATAATTCTGAATATTGTGCTAAAATAATTATATTAACAAGATTAACTACATAGATATTAAACTTAAAAATAAATTTATATTTCAAGTTGAGTATCTATATTTTGTAGATAATTTATAAGGGCAGTAAAAAGGTAGTTGAAAATTAAACTCAGTTTAAGGAGTGATAATTATGGATACTATAAGAGCAATAAATGAGAGAAGAAGTATAAGAAGTTTTAAAAGTAATTTAATCCCCGCAGAAAGTATAGAAAAACTTCTGGAGATAGCCACTAAATCTCCTTCTGCAAAAAATCGTCAGCCTTGGAGATTTGTTGTACTGCAGGGAAACAAAAAAGATAAATTAGTAGAAATTATGACTAACACAGCTAAAGATCACAGGGAAAAAGGATTGGAAATTGGTAGCCTTGAGCTAAGTACTAATTCAATTAATGAGTCCTCTACCATAATTCTTGTATTTAATGCTTTTTCCAATACTGAAAAAGATTATAATAGGCATAAATTACTTGTAGATACTCAATCCATAGGAGCTGCAATTGAAAATATGATTTTAGGGGCAGAGGATATGGGCCTGGCTACACTTTGGATTTGTGACATATTTTATTCTGATAAAGACATATGTGATTGGCTGGACAAAAAAGAAGAACTTGTAGCAGCAGTTGCTATAGGTTATGGAAATCAGCATCCCCATAAAAGACCAAGGAAGGATTGGAGAGAGATTACCGAGTGGTAATGAGAAAACTTCACTGAATGCTAATAGTATTTAGTGAAGTTTTTTTGCTTTGTAAAAAATAGTTATTATAAGTAAAAAAATTTTAACCTATGCGTAAATCAAAATTAACTAAGTATATTTATAATTTAAAACTGTTGTAACTAATACAATTATTTTTTTATGGAGGTATTAAAATGGAAAAAGCAGCAGAGCAGTTAGAAGAAGTATCCAAATCGGATTACTTTACTGGAACTCAAGTTGCAGAGAAGAAAAAAAAGTTAAGTTTTCTGGAACCCTATATGTACTTGCTTCCCTGCCTTATAGTTTTTATAGGATTTACTTATTTTCCTTTTTTTAAAACTATATATATAAGTTTATTTAATACAAATGCCCAGGGAGATATAAGTTCTTTTGCAGGTATGTCCAATTACTTGGAGCTATTCAAATCACCAAGTTTTATAAACAGTATACTGGTTACTTTGAAATTTGTAGTAGTAACTACCGTACCATCTATTTTTATAGGACTTATTCTGGCGCTTTTAGCTGATAATAAGCTGAAACTAAAGGGGATTTTTAATACTTTATATGCTATGCCTCTGGCAGTATCGTCTTCATCAGCGGCAGTAATATGGCTGCTTTTATTTAATCCAAGTATTGGTTTTATAAATTTCTTATTAAAGAGAAATATAGAATGGCTTACAAGTCCATTTTGGGGATTCATTGCAGTATCTATAGTGTGTATTTGGCTTAGAAGCTGTATGAATTTCATATTTATAACTGCAGGACTTAAGAATATACCAAAAGAGTTAAATGAAAGTGCAGCTATAGATGGAGCAAATTATTTTCAGCGTTTAAAGAATATAATATTACCTTGTCTGTCTCCAACACTTTTCTTTGTACTGGTAATAAATTTTATAACATCCTTTCAGACCTTTGGAGAAATAAACATAATGACCAAAGGTGGACCAGGAGAAGCTACTAATGTGTTGGTGCATTCCATATATAAAGATGCATTTTTTAATAATAAATTGGGACTGGCAAGTGCCCAGTCAATAGTTCTATTTTTCATAATTCTTATAATAACTCTAGTACAATTCAGATATGAAAAGAAAAAGGTATTTTATCAATAAAAATCTACAGGGGGAGAGGTGAAAACATGAGTAAGAATATAAGTAAAGTAGCACTTTATGGTGTAAACATAATACTGGGATTAATTACAATATTACCTATTCTATATGCCCTAGATATAAGTATTATGCCAGGAGATCAGGCATTTTCCTATCCACTGAAATTAATACCTAGAGAACTGCATTTTCAAAATTATCTCGATGTGCTCAATATGGCACCTATACCAAGATTTATATTGAACACTTTTGTTGTGTCTACATTGATAACTGCCGGGCAGATCTTAATTTCCTGTGCAGCAGCTTTTGCCTTTTCATTCTTTGAATTTAAGGGAAAGAAAATAATTTTTATACTTATTTTGGCAACTATGATGATTCCAGGTGAATCAACTATTATATCAAACTATCTTACCTTCGGAGAGATGGGACTTCTAGATACCTACAGGGCTTTGGTTATTCCATTTTTAGGTTCAGCTATGGGAATATTTATGATAAGGCAGTACTATTTGATTTTGCCTAGAGAGATTTACGAAGCCGCTAAAATAGATGGATGTAATAATTTTCAGTTTTTTTTAAGAATAGTTTTACCTATGTCAAAAACTGTAGTAGGGTCCTTTGGAGTATATACTTTCCTATCCAGCTGGAATCACTACATGTGGCCTCTGCTTGTTACCAGCAAGGATGAATCAAGAACAGTACAAATTGGTATAAGTATGCTTCAATCTGTGGACAATCAATCCTTTGGTCCTATAATGGCAGGCATAATAATGATACTGATACCTTCTATTTTAATATTTGTATTTGGACAAAAACAGCTTATAGAGGGAATGACCTCTGGTGCAGTAAAGGGCTAAAAGATAAAAAAATCAATAAATATTATTTTATGTAAGTTTCTACTTTCACTAAGTTTAAATAAATTATCCAGAGATCTTCAGATGTTGAAGTATTCATAGTAATCAGGTAGAATAATAAATTTTAAGGAGAGAAATACAATGAAAAGGAAAATTATAGGCTTATTAACCGCTTCACTTCTTTTAGGAAGCATTTTTACAGGCTGCAGTGGTAGTAACAGTGGAGCAAAGGCTTCCGATGGGAAACCGGTAGAGATAACATTCTGGCATTCCATGTCAGGTAAAAATGGAGAAGCTATTACAAAAATGGTAAATGACTTTAACAGTTCTCATAAGGATATAAAGGTTAAAGCACAGTTCCAAGGTAAATATGATGAGGCAATAAACAAATTAAAAAGTGCTCAGAAAGTAAAACAGGGACCTGACGTAATGCAGTTATACGATATAGGTACAAGATTTATGATAGATAGCGGATGGGTTGTACCAGTACAGAATTTTATAGATGAGGAAAAGTATGATGTGTCTGATCTAGAGCCAAATATAGCAAGCTATTATACAGTAAATAAAAAGCTCTATTCCATGCCTTTTAATTCATCTACACCTATAATGTATTACAATAAAGATGCTTTCAAGGCTGCAGGATTAGATCCTGAAAAGCCGCCAAAGACCTTTGCTGAACTAGAACAGGCTGCGGCAAAATTGACTAAGAAGGATGCTTCGGGTAATACAACTCAATATGGTTATTCTATGGCTGTATATGGATGGTTTTTTGAACAGTTTATAACTAAACAAGGTGAAAACTATGCAAATAATGACAATGGTAGAAGTGCTGCACCAACTGCTGTAGAATTTGATAAGAATGGAACAGGACTTAAAGTATTAAATGAATGGAAAAAACTTGTGGCTTCCGGTAATGCAGGAAACTTTGGTAGAGATACGGATAATACAAAAAATGCATTTATAGCTGGTAAGACTGCAATGTATGTGGATTCAACAGCAGTGCTTGCTTCAACTTTAAGCGGTGTTGGAAACAAATTTGAAGTTGGTACAGCTTATTTCCCTAGTTTTGATGGAGTAAAAGATGGCGGTGTTTCTATAGGTGGAGCTTCTCTATGGGCTATTGACAGCAAAGATAAAGATAGACAAAAGGCTACTTGGGAATTTATGAAATTCATGGCATCATCTAAAGAACAAGCTTACTGGGCATCTCAAACAGGATATTTCCCTGTAACAACAAAAGCTTATGATGAACAGGTAATGAAGGATAATTTAGCTAAAAAACCTCAATTCCAAACTGCTATAGATCAGCTTCACGCATCACCAGCAACTGCTAATGGAGCACTTATGTCAGTATTCCCAGAGGCAAGAAAGACAATTGAATCAAATATAGAAGAAATGCTTCAAAATAAGAAGAGTCCTGAGGATACTTTAAAATCTTCAGCAGACACTATAAATGCAGCTATAAAGAAATATAATGAAGATAATAAAAAATAAGTTATACTTCAAATGCTCTTTACTTGAGTTATAGTGGAAACTATATTTGAATAGTTTCCACTATAATACATTGGTAGAACTGAATTTAAATTGATAAAAGCATCTTACAAATAGTATACTTTTATAGTATTCTAATGATTGAATAATCAATTATAATTTGGGTTAATTTTAAGGAGATGGAGATATGGTTAAAAGTTTAAATATAGCTCATAGAGGTTTTAGTGGAAAATATCCTGAAAATACTATGATAGCTTTTAGAAAAGCTGTAGAGGCGGGCTGCGACGGTATAGAAACAGATGTACATATTACAAAGGATGGAGCAATTGTAGTATGTCACGATGAAATGGTATATAGAACCACAAATGGCCAGGGGTTCATTAAGGATCTTACCTATGATGAAATAAAGAAATTAGATGCAGGGATAAAATTTGGAGAAGAATTTAAAAATACCTCTATACCTGATATAGATGAATTTATGGATTATGTAAAAGATAAAAATTTACTTGTAAATATTGAACTTAAAAATGGAATAATTAACTATAAAAATTTGGAAAAGAGAATTATAGAAAAAATATATGAATATGGATTAAAGGACAATGTAATATTATCTTCCTTTAATCATTATTCCATGGTAAAGGTTAAAGAAATAGACAGCAGCATAAAGACAGGGCTCTTATATGCTGCAAATATTTACAAGGTTCATGAATACGCACAAAAAGTTTCTGCAGATGCCCTTCATCCTTATTTTCCATCCGTTATGAATGAAGATATAGTAAAGGAAATTAAAGATAGCAATATAGCTATAAATACTTACACGGTGAACGAGGAAAAATATATGAGAAGGCTTATGGAACTTGGGATAGATGGAATTATAACCAATTATCCTGATGTACTTAAAAGAATAATTGATGAATCTGAAAGAATAGTTGTTTAATATTGGGAATATATGGGGGTAAACATAAGGCTGACTTACATTATGCGGATATACGCATTGTAAGTCAGCTTAAATTTTTATATTAAAAATGTTCATGAAAATTAAAATATTACATAGCAATAATGCTTTTTTGAGGGTATAATTAATATATAATAGTTAAATTTTGAACAAATATAGATGATAAACACGAAGGGAATGTATATTAATTGAAAATCTGGAAAAGAAATTTAATAGTATGCTGGTTTGGAACCTTTGTAACTCTTATAGGAATGAGTCAGATAGCACCAATAATGCCTCTTTACATAAAACAGCTGGGAATTCATAATGTATCTGCTATTTCACAGATATCGGGTATAGCTTTTGGAGCAACATTTGTTGTATCCGCTATTTTTTCGCCTATTTGGGGGTATGTGGCAGATAGATTTGGACGTAAGCCCATGCTGTTACGTGCCAGTTTAGGTATGGCTGTTGTGGTTGGAAGTATGGGACTTGCACAAAACGTTTATCAGCTTATTGGACTTAGAATACTTCAAGGAGTTATAACGGGATATAGTACAGCCTGTACTACATTAGTGGCAACTCAGACGGAAAAAAAACATGCTGGATGGGCTCTGGGAGTACTGTCTACAGCTTTTGTATCTGGTTCCTTACTCGGACCTTTAGTTGGAGGATACTTAGATGAATTCCTAGGTCTCAAATTTACATTCTTTCTTACTGGGGGACTTATGCTTATAGCATTTTTTACCACTTTATTTTTTGTTAAAGAGGATTTTGTTCCTTCCGAGAAGAAAAAGGTAGAAAGTGCAAAGGAACTGTGGAAGCAGCTGCCAAACTCTAATATTATAGTAACTTTGTTTGTAAGTTCTTTTATATTACAATTTGCCTATTATTCAGTGGAACCTATAATAACCATCTATATAGGTCAGTTAGCTGGAAGTTTGAATCATGTTGCTTTAATTGCTGGTATGGCATTTTCTGCTTCTGGTCTTGCCAATATTATAGCTGCGCCTAGACTTGGAAAGCTTTCTGATAGAATAGGACCTCAAAAGGTAGTTTTAGGAGCACTTATTTTAGCTGGTATAGTATTTATACCTCAAGCCTTTGTAAAAAATCCATGGCAGCTTATGGCTCTGCGTTTTGGACTTGGAATTGCTACAGCTGGCTTATCACCATCAATTAATACTCTTTTAAAGAAGATAACTCCAGAAAAGTTTACAGGAAGGATATTTGGCTTCAATATATCCGCATATTATATGGGGACTTTTACTGGATCTGTAATTGGAGGACAGATAGCAGCTCATCTGGGAATAAAATATGTTTTTTTTATAACTAGTTCATTACTTTTTTTTAATGCTATATGGGTATATAGAGGAGTGTATAAAAAGCTTAAAGATCATGATAAAATATCTGAAGCGGATATTGCTATGGATGTAGACACAGATCGTAAGTCCGCTCATAGGACTGCTTAATAAAGTGTAATTAAAAACCATGCAGGATAGATAACTGCATGGTTTTTGTATGTGTAAAAAATTTAACAGGTTAAATTAATCATTGCTTCTCAGCACCCAGGTAAGGCTCTGATAGTCACCTTCTAAGTCAGGAATAACAAGACCTGAATACATCAATTCATCTCCAGAGAATGTACCTTCCTTTCCTGTAATAGAGTAGTCCTTGTCTGGATCAAGTCCTTTAAACTTTATTCTACTTATTGGCTCATTTGGAGTAGCCAGTACTCTGAAATAAGCTGCAAAGGCTTTTGTCTTATCTTCTGAAACTACTATCCAAGCTGCTTCAGTACCTTCAAAAGGATTTAGAAGTCTATACATGTTTCCGAACTGAATAAGCTCCCTGAGAGATTTATATTGTTTAACCTGGTCTTTTACAATTTCCTTTTCTTCTTCAGAAAACTTTGTAAGATCAAGTTCATAGCCAAAGTTACCAGACATTGCTACGTCTCCTCTGGTCTTTAGAGAAGTGTTTCTGTGTACCTGATGATTTGGAACAGCTGAAACATGAGATCCCATAGTACTTATAGGATAAACTATGCTGGTACCATATTGTATTTTTAATCTTTCCACTGCATCTGTATCATCACTGGTCCAGATTTGAGGCATGTAGTATAGTATACCGCCATCAAAACGTCCGCCGCCGCCAGAGCATCCCTCAAATAACACATTTGGAAAATCAGCAGTAAGTTTTTCGTAAATTTTATATAGTCCAAGTATATATCTGTGAGCAGTTTCTCTCTGTCTCTCTACTGGTAGATACTGGGAACCTATTTCTGTCATATTTCTATTCATGTCCCATTTAACGTATTCTATATGAACAGTACTTAAAATATCTGATACTGATTTTATTATATAATCACACACATCTTCTCTTGAAAGATCCAGAATTAGTTGTTTTCTTGCCTGAGTACGTCTTCTGTCAGGTACGTGAAGGCACCAGTCTGGATGAGATCTATATAAGTCACTGTCAGGAGATACCATTTCAGGCTCAAACCATAAACCAAATTTTAAATCCAGATTATTTATTCTATTTGCCAAATCGTCTAGGCCATTAGGGAGTTTTTTTTCATCTACAACCCAATCTCCTAAAGAGCAATCATCATTGTCTCTTTTACCAAACCAGCCATCATCCAGTACAAAGAGCTCAATACCAAGCTCCTTAGCAACGGAAGCAATGTTTTCTATTTTTTCTGCATTAAAGTTAAAATAAGTTGCCTCCCAGTTATTTACAAGGACAGGTCTTGTTTTATCTCTGAAGTTGCCTCTGCATAGTCTACTGCGATAGAGTTTATGATAAGTTCTTGACATTTCACCTAGACCCTTTGAAGAATATACCAGTACAGCTTCAGGTGATTGGAAAGCCTCACCAGATTCTAAAAGCCATGAAAAATCAAATGGATTTATACCAATAGATACTCTGGTAGTTTTATATTGATCTACCTCTGCCTGGGCTATGAAATTTCCACTGTAAATTAAGTTAAAGCCATAAACCTCTCCATGGTCTTCTGTAGCATCTTTACTTAGAATTGCTATGAAAGGATTATGTTGATGACTGCTTGCACCACGTCTGCTTTCAACGGATTGATTTCCATTTATAAGAGGAGTTCTTTCGATTAATCTTTCTCTTGCCCAAGAACCATGAAGGTGCATAAAATCGTAATTACAATGGTTAAAATCAATACTTGTACTCAAGGCACTAAGCAGTTTTAATTTTGTATTGCCGCTATTTACAAAACGTACATTTCTAGTAATAGCATCATAGTCTTTATAAGCTGTATAGGATAATATTACATCTAGCCCTATTAATGAGTCCTTTAATGTTATTTCTAAAGTTTCAGCTTCATCATCACTTTCTACATAAGTAGCAGGCAGCCCCTGAAGTTTTGATTTACCTTTTGTAATCTTATGGGAGTCATATCTTAAATCGGTTATAGTTGATCCATTTTCCAGCTGTACTTCATAAGCAGGCACTCTAAAGTCGCTGGTACCATAGCCTGGATATTCCTGAGGTAATGTGTCCAGGGATAGTGATTCATTATCTGGATCTGTATTTGGTGAAAAAGATCCTCTTCGTTTAGTGTATGAAAGTTCATTTACATTAAAGCTTTTTAGTTTTCTTCCCCAATATAGATGAGTTAGGTAATTGTAATCATTTATTCCTATTATATAACTGCTGTCACCAGCTGTAAGGTGAAAAGATTTTGTATTTTCATCATAAATAATACTCATATAATAACCTCCTTAGAATATGTAATAGAATAATTTTATTGATACTATTACATTTATTTAAAAATTTAGTTTTCTTTAAAACTTAGTAAGTGCAAACTTTCAATAAGTAATGTTAATTTACTGTATTGTATTTAAATTAATATTTTAATACAATACAGTAAGTAAAAATTTGCAGTAAAATAAAAGTAAAAGAAAACGTTTGCTATAATAATTATAGAAATTATTATAAGTAAATGAAATGGATAAATATAAGATGAATATGGTATAATCTAAGATATAGTATTTATTATTATATTTATGGAATTATTATAAACTGAATTAAATCTATTCATTAAAATTAAATATTAAATGAAAGTGTCTTTTTATAATTTGTGTAAAATTACTGTAAATACAAGCTGTATAAGTAAGTAGAGATTCATAGATGGGAGATTTTTATATGGAATCTAAAAGGGAAATAACATTCTTTTCTACAGTTAATAAAGAGAGTTCTGATCTTATAGTGTATCAGTGCGGCATGGAAAAATGTAATCCTTCCTATGCCTTTGGACCAGCAGTAAGAGATCATTATTTAATTCATTTTATATTAGAAGGAAAAGGTAAATTTTGCGTTAAGGATAAATTGTATAAGCTGGAAAAAAATCAGGGATTTTTAATATGTCCCAATACTATTACCTATTATGAAGCGGATAAGAAGGAGCCTTGGATATATACCTGGGTTGGATTTAAGGGAATTAAAGCTGAAAACTATCTTAAACTGGCTAATTTAGAGGAAAGCAACCCTATATTTTCCTATGAGGAAGGGGATTTAGTTAAAAAATGCTTTGAGGAAATGAGAAAGGCATCAGAGCTTAAAAAGGGAAAAGAATTGAGGCTTCAAGGATTACTGGCAATCTTTCTTTCAGAGTTAATTGAAAAATCTCATGTAGATGAAGCTATAGACAATAATTATAAAGAGCTTTACATTAAAAAAACTTTAAATTTTATTGAAACTAATTTTTCAAGAAGTGTAACTGTATCAAAATTAGCACAGAATATAGGGCTCAATAAAAACTATTTTAGTGCCTTTTTCAGAGAAAATATGGGTATGTCTCCACAACAATACCTAATAAAGTTCAGGATGAATAGAGCTCGTGAACTCATGAATAATGCTAGTCTTACCATAAGTGATATAGCAAGGTCTGTTGGTTATAATGATCCTCTTGGATTTTCAAAGATATTCAAGAAGACTATGGGGGTATCACCAAAGGATTATAGGAAGAGTTATTTAGGAAAAATATAATAGTAAAAGTCAGGAACTTTTAATCCGAAAATGATCAGAAGTTCTTGACTTTCTTTTTGATTATTATGTTATATAATAAATTTTATTCGTATATTTTTACCTACTATAGCTTGAAGAGTTTTTAACTCTAATTTTGTTGATTTCTAATTGCTTTAGAAGCTTTAATACTGAATATGAAGTAAAGATAACAGTGTAACCAATTAATCTTAGTAAATCAATTTTTTCATCGTTTAATAATACAATTAATATATGTATATATGAGAGAAAATAAAATGGATAGGCCCATCTCTGAAGTTTTTTCCACTGTAAAGCATTCATTTTAGTTCTTACTTTTTTAAAGGACGTAATAAAAAGTGGAATTAATATAACAAAGGCTGTTAATCCAACTGCCATATAAATTAAATACAATGTTGAATTTGTTTTGCCGCTGAGTATATTGGGAAGTTTTAATACGAAGAATCTAACTAAATATAAAATTCCGTGAGGCAATATAAATATGGAACCTAAAATTGCTAATTGAGCTCTAATACTGAATAACTTTCTTGTTATGTTCCACTTTGTGTTTAGTGCTCCTGCAAACATTACTAGAATAAAAAAGGATACAGCAACATTTCCATGCATAAAGGCCTTTTCTATACTTAGAATTAATCCACTTAGTTTAGCATTTGAAAGAAGCCTCAATATCTCATATATACTTATTAATATGGAGATAAATGCAGCTAAAGAATAATAAATACTATAACGGGTTTTGATACTGGAAGTAAAGCCTAAAGATAAAATAGTGATTATAGCTAATGAGTAAATAAAAATCATATATGTATCTCCTTTGCAAATAATGATAATGAATATCAGTATCAATTTTAAATTAATGTGGTATTAATGTCAATATGATTTTAAATTTCAAGTATATTTTTATATTAATCACTCAATCAAATAATTTTAAATGATATAATATATATTAGATTAACTCTAATTTAGAAATGTCCGTATTATATATATTGTTTCTATGGCATTACCTGTAATCAATATTATTAGTATGATTTCTCTATGTTATATTGCAAATAATAAATTGAAGCAAGTTCTTAATTCAAGTGGAGATTCTTTTACCCCATCTGAATTTTAGAACTGCAAATGCATGGATTATTTGGCGTTGAAAGAATGAAACTCTTCTTAGTTGATAGTGGACAGTGGGTGGTTAAAAGTGTAAAAAGTTTAACCAACTGTCAACTACCCGCTATCCACTTATTAAGTGTATTTATTACTGGAACTTTTTCATATTTGATATTTGTTCTTTAAAATTTATACTTTAATTCTATGGTTATTTTTCCACTTTTCTAAGTGCTAGTGAAATTTCGAATTGTAGAGGCTCCTTTGGGGTCAAATAGTACAATTTATTATTATTAAAGGCAGTGTCTATATCATCATAGAAGCTGTTTGTAGGTTCAAGGGCACAGTTATAGTCACCCCTAAAGCCACCTTCAGTTACCCAAAATCCAACATAGGGAAGTTTATTCTTATCAAAATTTATCATAAACAGTGATGAATTTTCTGGATAATATATAGAACATTCTCCTTCATTTACGATGCCATTTATATAGTATTTTTCAGTTTTATTTAAGTCTTTGCTGCCAACTCTGTTCAAATTGTAGTCTTTGCCATTTATATCTTTGGTTACAGGGTAGCTGTGAATTGAATTCTTTTTGCCTAGTACTGTGCTGTCATGAACATTTATAATTTCGGTAGTATCCTTTGGAAAGTATATTTCCATATCTTCACTGCAATTTACAAGGCAGTGCATGGCCCAAATGCAAGGGAAAGGGGATGTCCCCTTATTTGCTATGGTATATTTTATTTTAACTGTATCTTCTTCAAGATGGATAACTTTTTTATAGTTATAGGGAAGTATGCGGCTTGAAAAAGTTAATTCAAGATAATCATCTATAAATCTATAATCAAAAGGTGAGCTCCATATTTCACCGTGATCTGGATATAAAATCTCTTGACCTTGATAGTTTATTTTAGAGATATCTATAGTAGGAAAAGCATCATCAAAACCTGAAGCATCGAAAGAACCAAAATCAGAGTTCAACTCTGGCTTTTTATAACTATCTTCTTTGTTTTGAAATAGTAATTCAAAATTTGATGATTTATTATAAATAGAAACAAGCTTACCGCCTAAGTCTGGAATAATAATAACTTTTAATAAATCGTTTTCTAATGTTATAGAATTCATATTTTTAAAATTGCTTTTATAAATCATAAAATAAAAATCTCCTTTTAATTTGTTATTTTTTAAATTGCAGTAAAAACATAAGATGATTATGAATTGTTTTATGTATGGCAGTGTAATAAAGTATATTTACTTCAAAAATTTTTATGATAAATTTACAGAAAATTGTATATATAATTTTTATATATGTAATTTTAGTAAATAAACTTATAAAATCAACAGAGATTATAATAAAATCTTTAAAAGTTTAACTTACATATAAATAATTTAGAAAAGGTTTTCTATATTTGATTTTATCATATTTTATATATAATTAAAAGTTAAATTGAAAATATAGACATATGAACTTGGAATATAAATTCTTTTTTTGTATTTTTTAAGTCTAAGTATAATAATAGAAAAATTTATTTAAATAGAATTTATTTCTATAAGGGTATTTAATAAAATTTTACTAAATGATATTGTTGCTTATTTTTAAGTAAAAAGTTATATTTTTAATTTAATCTATTGAAAAACTCCAATTATTATAGACATTATTACTAATTTATTGTAGCAGATTATAATTTATCGTAGAAAATTAATATGTTATTTGAAAACGTTATCTGATATAATGAAAACGTAAACAAAAGTAAAATAAATAGTAAAATATCATTGAGTTTTACTTTTGATAAGTATTAAAAGCTCAACATTTATGGAGAAATACATAAATGCGTTAACTAAAATAGAGCCGAGTCATCATATTAAATTATTAAGATAAGAGAGGGGATCTTAAAATGAGGAAAAATTTAAAGAAGATTGCTGCCATTGCTTTAGGGCTTTTAACAACAATGTCTGTATTTGCGGGCTGTGGAGGTTCAAAAAGTTCTTCAGGGGGAAATGTAACACTTACTTATTCCATTTGGGATAAAAATCAACAACCGGGAATGCAGGCTATAGCAGATGAATTTCATAAGAAAAATCCTAACATTACTGTAAAAGTAGAAGTAACACCTTGGGATCAATATTGGACGAAGCTTGATGCAGGAGCCTCCAGTGGAACTATGCCAGATGTATTCTGGATGCATTCAAATCAATATCTAAAATATGCTAGTGGAAATATGTTGATGGATATAACTGATAGAATAAAGGATAGTAAAGAGGCCTCTATGAGTAACTTCCCTAAAGGCCTTGTAGATACTTATACTGTTAAAGGAAAATATTATGCAATGCCAAAAGATTATGCAACTATAGGATTATGGTACAATAAGACTATGTTTGATGAAAAGGGTATACCTTATCCAGATGATACCTGGGATTGGAATAAACTTTTAGAAGCTGCACAAAAATTAACGGATCCTTCAAAGGGAGTATATGGGTTTATAGCTCCAGCAGATGACGAGCAAGGCTATTATAATTTTGTTTATCAAAATCAGGGATATATTCTTTCACCAGATAAGACAAAATCAGGATTTGATTTACCAGCTACAAAGGAAGCTATACAATGGGATGTAGATTTAAGCAGAAAATATAAAGTTTCTCCAACTCAGCAGCAATTTGCAGATACAACTTTTACACAATATTTTGAATCAGGAAAAGCTGCTATGGGATTATTCGGATCATGGATGTTAAGTGAATTTCAAGCAAATGAGTATGTTGCGAAAAATTGTGATGTAGCTGTTATGCCAAAAGGAAAAGTAAGAGCAACTATATATAATGGATTGGCAAATTCTGTTTCTGCAAAGACTAAACATCCAGAAGAAGCATGGAAGTTCCTAGAATACTTAGGAAGTAAAGAAGCTAATACTATTCACGGAGAAAAAGGCGCAGCAATATCAGCTTATAAAGGGACAGAAGAATCCTGGGTAAATGCTTTCAAAGGTTTTAATGTAAAAGTATATCCAGAAATGCTTGAATATGGAGTTGTGTTCCCTAATTCAGAAACAAAAGCAAAATGGTATCCAATTCAAAATGAAACAATGACAAAAGTTTTTAGTGGTCAACTTACTGTAGATCAGGGAACTAGCCAGGTTACTAAACAAATGAATGATTTGTTAGCTACAGAAAAGAAATAATTTAATGTAGTAATTGGCGCAAATTGCACCAATTACTACAACCCAAATGTTAATAAATTTATCGAAAGATACTAGTGGTTTATGATATTTTATCTTATGTTAAAGTAAGACATAAGTTGGATCATATATATAATACGATTTATTAATTAGTTATGATAGAAGGAGGAGTAAAAATGAAAGCTGTAGGTAAAATTTCAGAAAAAAAGCAGACTTCAAGAAAATTTCAGGATTATACCTGGGCGTATATTATGATTGCACCTACAATAATAGGACTTATTATTTTAAATATATGGCCTCTAATTCAGACAGTTATATTGAGTTTCAATACAGTAGATGGTTTTAGTCAGATGCAGTGGAGTGGATTAAGCAATTATAAGAAATTATTTGCTGACCCTGAAGTATGGCAAGCAACTTTAAATACACTTAAATACACTATAATTTCTGTTCCAATTGGTGTAATTCTTTCTTTAGTTGTTGCTGTACTTTTAAATGCAAATATTAAAGGAAAAACTATATATCGTGTAATTTATTTTCTACCAGTAGTTTCGGCACCGGCTGCTATAGCTATGGTTTGGAAATGGCTTTACAATTCAGAATATGGACTATTTAATTATTTATTATCTTTAGTAGGCATAAAAGGCCCAAGCTGGCTTTCTGATCCTAAACTATCTCTTTTATCTGTAATTATAGTAGGTATATGGAGTGTTTTAGGATATAATATGATAATTTTACTTGCAGGGCTTCAGGAGATTCCTAAGACTTTTTATGAAGCGGCAGAGATAGATGGGGCAGGTCCAATTAGAAGATTTTTCAGTATAACTTTTCCATTGGTATCACCTACTATGTTCTTTGTAGTTATTACATCTATAATCGGAGGACTTCAGATATTCGATTTGATATTTATGATGGTTGACAGGACAAATGCGGCATTGCAATCTACTCAATCTTTGGTATATCTGTTTTATAAATATTCTTTTGTTATAAATGATAAAGGATATGGTTCAACCATAGTAACACTCTTATTGGCAATAATATTGATAATAACTGTAATACAATTTAAATTACAGAAAAAATGGGTTCACTACGATTAATTTTATGGAGGTGTAAATTATGGAAAATAATAATTCAAAATCAAATATTATTGTTCATATTATATTGATAATAGGAGCTTTTGCAATGTTACTTCCATTTTTATGGATGATAATAACTTCATTGAAAACTCTTACGGAATCAACACAGGTTCCACCTACGTTCATTCCTAAAATTTTTAATATTGGAAATTATAGTGATGTTTGGAATCAACTGCCCTTTGCTAGTTTTTATGTAAATACATTTCTTATGATGCTCTTTAGAATTATATTCTCAGTTTTCTTTAGTGCTATGGCAGCCTACGCTTTTGCCAGAATAGAATTTCCAGGGAAGAATGCTTTCTTTATGATAATACTTATACAGATGATGATTCCAGGACAAATATTCATAATTCCACAATATCTTATAGTTTCAAAGCTCGGCTTATTAAACTCTGTAGGAGCTTTAGTGGTACCGGGAATTGTAAGTGCCTTTGGTACATTCCTCTTAAGACAGTTCTTTATAGGAATACCTGTAGAATTGGAAGAAGCAGCAGTACTTGATGGATGTAACAGGTGGCAAATATTTTATAAAATAATGTTACCATTAACCAAATCAGGACTAGTTGCCATTGGAATATTTACTGCATTATTTGCATGGAAGGACTTGATGTGGCCTTTAATTGTAAATACATCCATAGAAAAAATGCCTTTAGCATCAGGACTAGCATCACTTCAAGGTCAGTATGCTACAAACTTCCCACAGCTTATGGCAGGTTCAATGATAGCTATATGGCCTATGCTTATACTATTTATAATATTCCAGAAACAATTCATCCAAGGTATAGCAAGCACAGGTTCAAAGAATTAATCTAAAAATTAAAAGTAAAAAGGCTAAAAATCTGTGTAACATAGGTGCATATTGTTACACAGACTTTTTATATGCATAAATTTAAATAATTATCTAAAAAGTGAAAATGTCATTGGTGAAAGTTTATAAATATAATATATTATTATTCATCTAAAGATTTATAAATTTTATCTGCCAGTTCATCAAGCTTAGCTTCCTGTTCTGATTTAAGTGAAGATCTTGTATCTAATGGTTCACCTATAATTTCCATATCCTTCATGCCTTCAATCATGGCTTTCATTTCTTTTACTGCCACACTTGCCCAGGTATGATTGCCTAAAATTGTAACTTTGCGATTTTTAAAGCCTAATACAGAAAGTTCATGTAATATTGTATGCATAGGGAAATAAAGATTTAAATTATAAGTTGGTGAAGCAATTACCATATTACTGAATTTCCATATATCAGATATTATATAAGAAGGGTGAGTTTTGGATACATCATAAATACGCATATCCTTAACACCTTTCTGTGCAAGCTTGTTAGCTAGAGCATTCACTACATTTTCTGTATTTCCATACATGGAACCATAAAATAGAACTACACCTTTCTTTTCAGGTTTGTACAGACTCCAGTGATTGTATTTATCCAAGAAGTAAGAAATATTTTCACGCCATATAGGTCCATGAAGAGGACAGATCATATTGATTTCAAGAGATGAAAGTTTTTTCAAAGCACTCTGAACCTGCATGCCATAACGACCTACAATGTTAGTATAATAACGTCTAGCATCTTCTAAGTACACATGTTCAAAATCTACTTCATCTGCAAAAAGATTTCCTGCTAGAGCACCAAAGGTTCCAAAAGCATCTGCAGAGAATAAAATTCCTTTGGATTTTTCATAAGTTACCATGACTTCTGGCCAATGTACCATAGGAGTAAAGTAAAAGCTTAAAGTATGCTTTCCTGTGGATATTTCTGTACCCTCTTTTTCTATTACTATACTGTTAGCAGATATATCAGTATTAAAATATTGACGGAAGAATTCAAAGGTCTTTTTAGTTCCTACTACTTTTACCTCTGGATAAAGTTTTACTATTCTTTCAAGATTGGCACCATGATCTGGTTCCATATGGTTAATTACAAGGTAGTCTAATGGTCTGTTTCCAAGAACATGCGTTACATTTTCTATAAATAGATCGGTAATTGATGAATCAACTGTATCAAGAAGTACTGTCTTATCATCTAATATTACATAGGAATTATAGGATACTCCGTTTGGTAGAGGGAACATATTTTCAAAACGTTCCAGTCTTCTATCATTTCCTCCAACCCAAAATATTTCTGGAGAAATTTCTTGTACACTATGCAAAGCAAGTGCCTCCTTTCATTAATTAAAGTATTTTTTAAGATTAAAACACAAATAAATTTTAATAAAGATTAATTATTATATGAAATTTGTAATTTATTATATTATATAAAATATTTTGTGAAATAATTATTTTATATAATATAATTTTAACACTATTACACTTAAAAACAAAGTATACTCATAAAAATTATACAATTGACAGTAAAAATTTTTAATTATATGTAAAGTTGAGTGTTGGGATATATGTAGATGTTTACCAATAATCATATAGCCTGTATAATTTTAAAACAGTCTGCATTATAGAATTAGTATCTAAAATACAGACTGTTTACAATGGATGTTACAATTAAAGCTTATATAACTAAAGAATTATATCATTACCGTCAATAGATCCTCTTTATAATTTACATTGTCTTTTCCTGTTTCAATGACATCCAGGTAGTCATTGGAATTTGTTATTATCACTGGAGTTACAATGGAGTACCCTTCTCTTTCTATAGCTTTTATGTCAAATTCCAATAATTCTTCACCTGATTTTACAGTATCTCCTTGTTTTATTTTAGGACTAAAATATTTACCTTCCAGTTGAACAGTATCCATACCTACGTGAATAAGTATTTCTACTCCATTATTACTTGTTATTCCTATGGCATGACCAGTAGGAAACAAGGTGGTTACAACTCCATCTACAGGGGAAACTACTTTACCTTCTGTTGGCTCTATAGCAATACCTTTTCCTAAAATACCCTTTGAAAAAGCTTCATCTTTAACTTCTGAAAGAGATTTAATTTTACCTTTTAAGGGGCTGTTTATTATCTGTTGTTTTGATAACAAATTTTCTTTATCTGTACTACTTATCTTAGCTGCCTTTTCTTCATTATTTTCGTTGACGACTCCTAAAATAAGCATTATTAAGAAACTTGATACAAAACTTATTATAATAGCTATAATAGCTCCATAAAAATCTCTGTTAAATCCTTTGGGGCCGATATAGCTTGGTATTCCAAGGATTCCCACAGGAAGCATATAAGCTTTGCTTCCCATGAAGCCCATTATAGCACCACCTAGACCAGCACCTACACAGCTTATAATAAAGGGTTTTTTACGTGGTAAAGTAACACCATAAATAGCTGGCTCAGTAATACCAAAAAGTCCTGAAATAAATGCAGGTATTGCTAAGGATTTCAGTTTCACATTTTTTGTTCTAAGAATAATTGCCAGTACAACACCTATTTGTGCAAAGGAAGCTGCAAAGAATGGAGCTATAACTGCATCATACTTGATTACTGATAAATTGTTAAATAATATTGACAGTAATCCCCAATGTACTCCGAATATTACAAATAGCTGCCAGGTAGCCCCTAAAACCAATCCTTCAATAATTGGACTCAAGTTATATATGGCCAAGGTTCCAGCACCAATTAGTTTTCCAGCCCAGGTTGCCACTGGACCAATAACTATAAAAGTTAAAGGAACTATAATTAATAGAGTACAAACTGGAACTATAAAAGATTTAACCACGTCTGGAATTATTTTCTTAAATATTTTTTCTATTTTAGATCCTACATAAGTTGACAATATAATGGGTATAACACTTGAGGAATAACTCATAAGTATAACAGGAATTCCTAGAAAAGTTATATATACAGGGGATTCAATTACAGTACCATTAAATATAGTGTACAGCGGTTTGCCTGCTGTCAAATTTACTATAGAAGGATATATAAGAACTGCACCTATAAGCATACCAACAAATTCATTGAGTTTGAATTTTTTTGCAGAGGTATATCCTAATACAATTGGGAAAAAGTAAAATAGAGCATCACCTATTCCATACAAAATATAATAAGTTCCAGAGGTATTTTCAATTATATTTAAAGCTGCAAGAAGGGAGGTAAAGCCTTTGATAATACCTGATGCACAGAGCATTCCAAGAATTGGTGCAAATATTCCTGAAACCACATCAATAAATTTATTAAATATTCCTGATTTTTCAGCAGGTTCTTCCTCTGAATTTGTTTGAAGGCCGCTGACTTTAATAATAGCATCAAACACGTCTGCTACGTTGTTTCCAATAACTACCTGATATTGGCCACTGCTTTTAACTACTGTCACAACACCATCCATGTCTTTTAACACTTCAGTATTGGCTTTACTCTCATCTTTTAATTTAAAACGCAGACGTGTAATACAATGAAATAAATCATTTATATTTTCTTTTCCACCTACATTTTTAATAATATCTTTAGCTAAATTTTCATATTTCATTTTTTATATCTCCTTTTCTGTAATATTTATAAAAAGAACAAAGTCCATAGACGCAGTTAATTATTGATTTTTATTGATTTAACAGTAATAACCCAAATAATATTTTTGTAAAATTAAACAATAAAGACCTTAATTAATCAAAAGAAATACAAAGGATTTCTTCTCATTAATTAAGGTCTCGCCTGATCGAATCAGTAACAATCCTCATATTGAATTGTAAAGGTTTAATATTGTAGGTAATATACAGTGATTTTTATGAATTTATAAATAAGTTATTTATATTATAATTTTTAACTCCTTTGAGTTACCCTCTGAATATGAACAGTCAAATACAGCTGCTCTTCATTGGATAATTTTGTTTCCAAATATTTTTCTATTTTCAGCATACAGTTATAAGCTTTACTATATTTTGTTTTAATATGGTTTAATAAAAAGTCATCCTCTAAAGCTGTATCTTTCTTTTGGCCCAGCCTTTGAAAAAAAAATCTTAAATGAGTGACAAATCTTTCATAATTAATGGATTTTTCATCTAGAGTAATGTTGTAAGTGTATTTAACTATGTTTAAAATGTCTTTAATCATTTTTGTATGTTTTGAAACATTACCTGTTTTGTCATTTGATATATTACCCTGTACGTTTATTAAGTGAAGTGCAATATTGGCAGCTTCATCTTCCGGAAGTTCTTTATCAAGTTCATCTTTAATGAATTGCAATGCTTTTAATCCTATTTGAAATTCCTTAGGATAGAATTTTTTTATTTCCCAAATTAGTGCATTTGGATTATCTATTCCACTGTCAAATAATTTTATTGCATTGCTGATATGATCCGTAAGAGTAATATATATGTAATCATTAAATTCAACTTTTAATATATTTTTTGCATATTCAATAATATCGTAACATAGAGAGACATGTTCTGAGGGGATGTCTTCTAATAGGAGTTTAAACTTTTCAGAAGCATCCTTTTGTTTAAGAATAAAAGTTTTTTCTATTAGATTTTCATCTACTTTTTCTCCCGCATTTTTTTTAAAGGCAATTCCGCAGCCCATAATTACATATTCATGTTTATCTGAATCTTTAGCAACTATAGCATTATTGTTAAATATCTTTTTTATTATCATTGTATCACCTCATCAATAGATATTATTGATTTTTAGGAAATAAAAACCCCAACTAATAAGAGAAGAAATAAAGTTTTCTTTTCTCATCAATTAAGGTCTCGCCTGATCGAATCAGTAACAATCACAATATTCTGTTGTAACCGTTTAAATTATAGTTACATGATATAACTATTTTAATAATTTGTCAATTATTTTTTATAAGATCTATGAATTTAAACTTTATTTTAAAGGAAATATATTTGGATATTTTACTTGCATTTACTTGTTATTTTTTTTGTTAATGTCTAAAATAATAATTGAAGCACTTTTAAAAAGAGTTTAGATTTACAGAATAATAATGTCTTACAATTAGTTAAAATCTGTATAAAACTAAATAGAAAGGTGAGTTTCATGTATAACGATATAAATCTCACAGATCTAGAGAATAATATTTTAAATAGAATTAATTATTACATAAATGAAAATAAAAGAGTAAATATAGAAACCATAGCAAAGGATTGTTTTGTTTCCAAGGGAACCATTGTAAAACTGGCAAAAAAATTGGGCTTTAGCGGATATAGTGAGATGTTTTATGTAACTTTAGCATCAAGGAAAAATTCACTTTCTGTTGATTTTTCTAACATGAATGGAATCTTTAAAGATAATTCCTCAGAGAATTATGTTAATGAGCTCTGTAATTTGCTTTGGTGTTATCGTGATTCAAAAATATACTTAGATTCTCTTGGAATATGTGATAGTGCACGAGATTACTATTTACAGAAGTTGCTTATCTTTGGATTTAATGCTTTCAACAGCTATCATTTTGAAGCATTTCATGTGCCAAACCCAGGATTATATTTATTTTTTTCTTATTCTGGAAATAATTCAACTATTATAGATAAGGTTAAAGTTGCTATTAACAATGGTTTTCATGTTATTGCTCTAACAGCCAATGAAAATTCACTGCTTAAAAATTTAGCCAATTATACTGTTGTGGTGTCTGGAAACAGATCAGAAAGAGAGAACTATCAGCCCAACTTATTTACAGCCAATTTAATTATCCTATTTGAACTGGTTTTAAGTGAGTATTCCAAAAAATACTTGAAAATGGAAGAGAATATTGATTGTAAGAAATGATGCAGAGAAATTTTGTATCATTTCTTTATTTATAAGAGTGAAAATTTTCATTATAGGTAAACAATTTCATTAAGCTCTAAAATCTATTGAAGAATAAGTTAAAAAAAATATAATAAAGGCATAGGGACATTTAAATAGAATCTGAATAGTTACTAATGTATTTATGATCAACAGGTAATTAACGGTTCTATAATATTAGAGTTTATCAAATATCAGTATTAATTATATATATGAAGAATTAACAAATTATTTTGGGGGGATTAAAATGAAAAGATATTCAATTTGTATTGTAGGTGGAGGAAGTCGTTATACACCAGATATGTTAGCTATGTTATGTAATCACCAGGAAAGATTTCCACTTAAAAAGATTGTGTTATACGATAATGAAAGGGAACGTCAAGAAATTGTTGGAAAGTATTCAGAGATTTTATTTAAAGAATACTATCCTGAATTAGAAGAAATTATCTATACAACTGATCCTAAGGAAGCATTTACAGACATTGATTTTGCACTGATGCAGATTCGTGCAGGAAGAATGAAGATGCGTGAAAAAGATGAAAAAATATCCATAAAGCATGGATGCCTTGGTCAGGAAACCTGTGGTGCAGGCGGATTTGCCTATGGAATGAGAAGTGTTCCAGCTGTAATAGATATAATAAAATTAATTCGTCAGTATTCGCCAGAGTGTTGGATATTAAACTATTCGAATCCAGCTGCCATCGTAGCAGAGGCAACTAAAAGAGTATTTCCAGATGACTATAGAATTATAAATATCTGTGATATGCCAATTGCTATTATGGATATGTATGCCAGTGTACTTGGAATGAAGAGAAGAGATCTTGAACCTAAATACTTTGGATTAAATCACTTCGGTTGGTTTACTCATATTCTTGACAAAAAAACAGGAGCAGATTATCTTCCAAAATTAAGAGAAATTTTGAAAAAGCCTGTAGATGTTCAAACAGAACCACTTTTCCAGGAACCTTCATGGAAGGCAACTTTCCATTTTATGAGTAAGATGATCAATGATTATGATGAATACCTTCCTAACACTTATCTTCAATATTATTTATATCCAAGAAAAATGTTTGAAAAAGAGGATCCAAATTATACAAGAGCTAATGAAGTTATGGACGGAAATGAAAAGGAAACCTATGAGAAAATGGAGAAAATTATTTCCTTAGGAAAGATACGTGGAACTGAATTTGAGCTTACCAGTGATGTAGGATGTCATGCAGAATATATAGTAGATTTGGCTACTGCTTTAGCAAATAATACAAAGGAAATATTTTTAACTATAGCTGAAAATAAGGGAGCCATTGAAAATCTTGACCCTGAAGTTATGGTAGAGGTACCTTGTCGTATAGGAAGCAATGGAGTTGAAACTTTGACAGTAGGACCTATAAAAACTTTCTATAAAGGACTTATAGAAAATCAATATGCTTACGAAAAACTTACAGTTGATGCTTGCCTTGAAGGAAGTTATATAAAGGCATTACAGGCTCTTGTATTAAATCGTACAGTTGTAAATACTGATGTAGCAAAACCATTACTTGATGATTTGATAGAGGCAAATAAAGAATACTGGAATGAGTTGAAATAGATATTTATTAAACTTGAAAATATACCCCTTTAGTTATACAAATTAAATTTTTATAAGCATTTTTAACATTATAATAGCCATAAAGCTGTCTTGCAATGTATAGGTATACATTGCAAGACAGTCTATTGCTAGTAAATTTCAGATAAAGCAGAAATTCTACTTAAAATAAAGAAGTCTGTTTATAGTTTGATAATCAATACAAATTATTTTTTAATATTTTTAGTTCCATTATATAATCGGAGATGTTTTTTTGAAAAATATTTTTAAATATATAACTGATATAATTAGGACTATAATTAAATTTATCTGCAATTATGTTCACAGTTATATTATTTAAATAATTTTCTTCAATGAATTTTTTTATTTGATTACCAATCATGGAACATTTATTATCAGTTTTATTTAAAAGATATTGATCAATAAAACTAAGTAAATTATCTATTAAATTACAGTTATTTTCTGATGTTTCAAGATCAAATAGTGATTTGCCAAATAATTCAGCATTATATAGTGAAATATTGAAATTTTTATTTTTTTCTTTTAGTGAAGATATTATAATTAGAATTATAGACAAGTACAAGATTCGTACATTTATACTGTCTAAAATGGACATATAGGATTTAAATATATTATTAATGTACTCTTTTATGTCCGAAGGATTATTAGATTCAAGTAATATATTTATATTGTGCTGAATTTTATTTAAATCAATTAGCTTTATGTTTGAATTGGTAGAATTTTTAGTTAAGTTTTCGAATTTTTGTAGATCCCACTGAGAGTTACCTATAATTAATAGGCTAATCATTAACAATCACCATCCATATCAATGAATCTTACTTGCTAGGATTCTCTGTTATTTTATTCAGATAAATATCCAATAAAAAAGTTTTTGTAAAACGATTACATAATTGATTATATCATAATCTAATTTTACTAAAATATCAAGCTACTATTATAAAATTTTAGTAAAATAAATTTTTGAAATATAAATAGCAATGGATAGTCATAATCTTTAAATTTTAATAGGATGACGTTGTTATAACTTGAAAATTCAATTGATCAGAGGTAATTAAATTTTAAAATATAAGTTAAATTATTTAAATATTAAAGTTGACTTTCTTAATAAAAATGTAGTAAAATTAAAGTAAAGGATTACACAGTATTTTATTTATCTACTGACTAGGGTATAATCCATTTTCTAAATTATTATAAATAATTTACATATCCTTGAATACCTTTAGAATCGATTAAATAAATAGGAATTATTAATTTTTTTCAAGATATAGAAAACGCTTTCTATATGTAATTTAGTAAAAAATTTATACAAGATAAGGGGAGATATCAATGGACATATATGAAACTATTCAAAATTTAATAAACAGAGAAATAGAACTTAAGCTTATTGAAAAAGAAGATGAGATATATGTTAGAAATAAAGTTATTGATCTTTTGGAAATAAATGACTTTGTGATAAAAGAATCTATAAAGGCAGAAGAGTATTCTATACCAGATCTTCTTGAAAAACTTATAGATTATGCCGTAAAGAATAATATAATTGAAGATGTATTTTATGAAAAAGAAATACTATCAAGTAAAATAATGGACTGCTTTATGTCTAAACCTTCTACTGTAAATAAGATTTTCTATGATAAATATGAAGACAGCCCAGAGACTGCTACAAATTATTTCTTTGAATTAAGTAAGAACAATAATTATATACAGACAAAGCAGATTGCAAAGAACATAACCTATAAGGCTCCTACTGAATATGGAGATTTGGATATAACTATAAATCTATCCAAGCCCGAAAAAAATCCAAAAGATATAGCCAGAGAAAAGCTTGTTAAGAGTACCAATTATCCTAAGTGTTTACTTTGCGTTGAAAATGAAGGTTATGCAGGCAAGGCAGGACATCCTGCTAGAAGCAATCATCGTATAATTCGTATGAATTTAGAGGGAGAACAGTGGAATTTTCAATATTCACCTTATGCTTATTATAATGAACACTGTATTGTGCTGGCAAGTGAACATAGGGACATGAAAATTGATAAAAACACCTTCTCAAGACTGCTTCAATTTGTAGAAAAATTTCCACACTATTTTGTAGGATCCAATGCAGATTTGCCTATTGTTGGAGGGTCAATTTTATCCCATGATCACTATCAGGGTGGAAGATATGAATTTGCCATGGCAAAGGCAGAAGAGGAGTATGAATTTAAACTGGAGCAGTTTAAAGATGTAAGCTTTGATATTGTAAAATGGCCTATGTCTGTAATTAGAATAAAGGCTGAAAATACATCCTCTATAATTGATGCAGCAGATTATATACTGAATTCTTGGAGAGAATACAGCGATCCAAAAGTAGATATTTATGCTTATACAGATAAAACACCTCATAATACAGTAACCCCCATTGCAAGAAAGAGAAGAGGTGTATTTGAATTGGATATAGTTCTGAGAAATAATCGTACCAGTAAAGAACATCCTCTAGGTATTTTTCATCCTCATGAAGATGTACAGCATATTAAAAAGGAGAATATTGGACTTATTGAGGTTATGGGACTGGCAGTACTGCCTGCAAGACTTAAGACGGAATTAAAGGAAGTTGAGAAATATATTTTAGACGTAGATAATAATATAGCAGCACCGCATAAACCTTGGGCAGACTTACTTAAAGATAAGTATAAAGGTAAAATAGATAAAGACAATGCAGAAGAAATTGTGAGAAAAGAAACTGCTGCTAAGTTCTTAAGGGTACTGGAAGATGCTGGGGTATTTAAACGCAATGAGGAAGGCTTTGAGGCCTTTAAAAGATTTGTATACAGTATTTCTTAATTAAAAATTTTGGTGTGTTTAAGAAAAAATATGAGTAAATTTAATGGATTTGAAATTTTTTACTCATATTTTTTCTTTTTTATTGAAAAATATATTTTTAGCATATAATATATTTTTGGGATTAGTATATAGTAAAATATTACGAAAATAAATATAAAACTTAACTAGTTATTGAAAAGGGTACTGTGTATAGTATATATTATTTATAATGAATGTAATTTGAAGTGATTATTTGAATTTCAATGTAGGTATGTTCCAAATTTAAATATCTTTAGGCAGGTTAAAAGTTATTGAAGATAATAACTTTAATAAAATAGTATTATAATTATAGTTGAAATTAAATTTACTTTAAGAAAGTTGGTTGATATACCATAATAAATAAGGAAGTGATTATGCATGGCTACTATCAGAGATATAGCAGAAAAAGCAGGAGTGTCTATTTCTACAGTATCCAGAGTATTAAATTATGATGAGACTTTATCTGTAAGTGATAATACTAAAAAGAAAGTTTTTGAGATAGCAGAAAAACTTTCCTATGAGAAACGTTCAAATCGTAATTCAGCTACTACAAAGGTGGCTTTAGTACATTGGTATACAAGAGAAGAGGAATTAGATGATCTATACTATATGTCTATTCGAATGGGTATAGAAAAGCACTGTAAACATAACAATTTGGGTATAGTGGAGTTCTTTCAGAATAATTCAGATAAATTAAGTAGGGAAAATATTCAAGGGATTATTGCAGTAGGTAAATTTAGTAAAAGTGAAGTAAACATGTTTAAGGGAATAACAAAGAATATTGTATTTGTAGATTATTCACCGGATGAAGATAATTTTGATGCTGTAGTAGTTAATTTTGAAAATGTAACAAAAAAAGTTATTGATTATTTTATAAAAAAGGGACATGAAAATATTGGATACATTGGTGGAAGAGAAAGTTTTAAAGATGACAGAAATATCATTGAGGACTGCAGAGAGACAACTTTCAGATCTTATTTAAATGATAAGAAAATGCTTAAAGAAGAAAATATATATATAGGTAGATTTTCAGTAGATGATGGGTATACACTGATGAAAAAAGCTATTGCTGAAAAGGGGGATAATTTGCCTACAGCTATCTTTGTTGGAAGTGATTCCATGGCTCTTGGATGTTTAAAGGCTCTAGGAGAAGCAGGTATTTCTGTACCTGAAAGGGTAAATATAATAGGAGTAAACGATATCAGTATTTCTAGTTATTTTTCACCTTCCCTAAGCACTATAAAAATATACACAGAGCTTATGGGGCAGACTGCAGTAGATTTGTTAATGGAAAGATTTGATGGAAGAACTATAAGTAAAAAGATAGTAATGGCTACTAAATTAAAAATAAGACAGAGCAGCTTTTAGGTGAATTGTTGATGAGGTTAGTTCACTAACTGGTGAAAGATTTTCGTATTGCTAATGCAATGAAAAAACGAAAGATTGCCGCATAGCGTCAAGGTTAAACATTTAATCTTGGCTTTGACTCGATTTTGTTAAGACAACTACTCTATATATAAACAGAATTCTTGGCATCAGGCGGAGTTTTTATTCCACTTGATACCAAGAATTCTTATTATAATGTTTATCCATAGATTTATTTTTTACTTTAATTAATATACCTGATTTCATACATAACACAAGATTGTGCTGCTACGACAAATTAGTTGTTTTTTCTAATGCCACCTCTAAATCTTTTACTATTTCAGCGTGTCTCTTCTCTGTTAATTTAATTTTAAATAAGAAGATAACAGCTGAGACAATCATTAACGCTCCTGGTAAGTAAAAAGAATATAGTTTAAATGTTGAAATACCTTGAGCTGTTATATCACTTGCCTGTGCATTTCCCATCATACCACATGCTACCGATATGAAACCTACAATACCATTTGATAAAGCACCTGCAATTTTATCTAACAATGGACGAAGAGATAAAGTTACTGCTTCGTTGCGAGTACCATTTTTCCATTGCCCGTATTCTACTGAGTCACTGATTGTCATCAACACTGATAAGAAAATTAATTGATATGGAAAATAGAAGAATACTAGGCCGATAATAACTAATACTAAATTTGATGATGCTGTGCTAAATAATAAATAGGAAATTAACATTGCCACAATACCAAGTGTATAGATGTATTTTCTTGAAATAAATTTAGTAACAACTGGAAATAGTGGAACAGATATAATACCACAAATTGAAGATACCACACCTACAATGGAGAAAGCTGCAATATTACCGATTACGTATTGGAAGTAAAGCATTAATACAGCTGTTGTAGCTATATAGCCAATAGCAAACAAGAGGTATGATAATGACACCCACATTAATTGGTCATTTTTAGCAAGCGCATTAAAGGTATCTTTAACTGAAATTTTTTCTTTTTGTTGACGTAAAATACTATTATTTTCTTTTGTGCCAAGAGCGGCAATCCAACTTGTAACACCGTAGATTACTGCGGCTATTACGCCAAAAGCAAACCATCCGCTAGCTGCTTGCCCTGAGTGACCTGTAAACACTAAAGTGAAGAATGAAACTATAGGAACCACTGCTAATGTTGTTCCATTTGATCCTAATGATGAAGCGAAACGAGCGATTGTTGCTATTTTTCCACGTTCTCTTGAATCTTCAGTAAGTGCGGGAATCATTGACCAAAATGCTATATCTTTAAATGAATACGTAGAGTCTAAAATGATAAATACAAAAATAAATACAATTGTAAATAAAGTTTCATTACTTGTAGCTAATCCAAAGAAATTAGTAAATAGCATTACTAGGCAAATTGCACTGATTGTCCCACCAACACAAAGCCATGGACGGAATTTTCCCCATTTAGTTTTAGTGTTATCGATAATACCACCAATAATTGGGTCAAAGACAATTTCAACTAGTCGAATACCTACTACTAATGTAGTAACTAAAGCTATCATTTTAGCTTGAGTGGCTTTTGGAGCTCCTTCAAACATAGATTTTGTAACGAAAATCATGAAGTATGTGGATAATGTTCCATAATAAATATCATGTCCAAATGCACCTAGTGCATATGAAATTTTTTGTTTCATTTTTGTTTTCCCCCTCTATATTTTTTGCTGTGAATTTTATATTTTTGCTAATTTTTTTAGTTAACTTTACATAATCCTTCCACTAGAAAGTTCACGTTTCAAATGTTTAGTAAATATTTACTAGAGTAAATTACAAAAACTAGATTTATTCCATGTAATCTTTTGCAAATTCAAGAAAAGGTTTTCTATTGCCTATAATATTATTCTATCAAACATTTTATAATATTGCAATAGTTTTCATAAAACGTTTTCTAAATAATTTTTATCCATAGAATTCACACACATATAAACATATATGTGTAATTTAATAATTATGTAGCTTAATATTATCAAATAATGCAATAAAGTTAAAAGTATTTTTTAGTAAAAAACATAAATATTTTAGTAAAAAATATTTATGAAAACGTTTCTTAAAACTATTGCAAATATGATTTTTATTTGATAATATTATTGTATAGAAAGAAAAGGTTTTCTAATATTAATAAGACTAATATTAATAAAACTATAATAATAAATTTTACTAAAATTTTAAGGCGTTATATTTAAAAATAAGTATTTCATAAGTTTTTAGGGGGAGTCAATTATGGAAATAAATAATTTAAAGGAAAAATTTACAGAGATATATGGAGTAGAAAATGAATTTAGTTTTCTTTCACCAGGCAGAATTAATCTTATAGGAGAGCATATAGATTATAATGGAGGACTTGTATTTCCATGTGCTTTAGATTTTGGAACTTATGCTCTTGTGAAAGTAAGAGATGATAACCAATTGAATTTTGCATCTACTAATTTTGATTTAAAGGTTAGCTGTGATTTAGATAATTTAGTATACAAAGAGGAAGATGATTGGGCAAATTACCCTAAAGGTGTTATTAAAATAATGCTTGACAAGAATTATAAGGCAAAGGGAATGGATATACTTATAAGTGGTAATATACCTAATGGGGCAGGACTTTCTTCGTCAGCATCTTTAGAAGTCTTAATTGGTGTAATTGTAAATAATCTATTTAATGAAGGAAAAATAGACAGAGTTGAATTGGTAAAAATAGCACAACAGGCTGAAAATGAATTTGTTGGAGTCAACTGCGGTGTAATGGACCAATTTGCAGTGGGAATGGGCAAAAAGGATAAAGCCATTCTTTTAGATTGCAATAGTCTTAGCTATAAATATGCAGATGTAAAACTATTAGATTATGATATAGTAATAATGAATACTAATAAGAGAAGGGCGTTAAATGAATCCAAATATAACGAAAGAAGAACCGAATGTGAAGAGGCACTAAAGATTATACAAAAGGAAAAACAGGTAGATAATTTATGTAAGCTGACACCAGTAGAATTTGATAAATTAGAATATCTGTTTAAGGATGAAAAAATTAAAAACAGGGCAAAACATTCAGTATATGAGAATGATAGAGTTATAAGTGCTTTTGACAGTCTCAATAAAGGTCAATTAGAGGAGTTTGGAAGACTTTTAATAGAATCCCATGATTCATTGAAAAATTTATATGAAGTTACAGGTAAAGAGTTGGATACTTTGGTGGAAGAAGCATTAAAAGTTGAAGGATGTATTGGAGCTAGAATGACTGGTGCTGGTTTTGGAGGTTGTGCTATAGCACTTGTTAAAAAGGACAAGATAGAGGAATTTACAGAAAAAGTTAAGAAGACCTATGCAGGTAGAATAGGTTATGAACCAAGCTTTTATTTCAGTGGAATAGGGGAAGGAACCCATCAGATCTTTGAAACAAATAAGGTGTCATTAGAAAAAACAGTATAATAAATAATAGCTAAAGAGCTGTCTTACATAATATGTTATGGAAGACAGCTCTTTTCTACAAGTTTTAAATTTAAATGTTTAAGCTCATTTTATAGATTTACAGCTGATGGACATTATTTATCAATTGTAAGTTGTCCTTGTGGAAGGATACTATTTGGTACAACTGATGTTTTTTGTCCTTGAATCTTAAGTAAAAAGCTTGGTGCAAAAGTAGAATGATGATCGCTAAACAAGCCTCTGTTTGTAATATAACTTGTTATTACCACATTATTACCTTTACGCTGTGGTACAGCAAAGTGAGAATAAGTAAATGTAAGATCAGCTGGATCAAGATTCATGTTTAATACAAGTCCACTTCCGTTTAATGGTTTGTATGATCCAGTTAAGGAATCAGAAACAAAACCTAACATGTATACCTGTTTATCATCTATTCCATCAATAGTCATTTTAGATCCTCTTGAATCTGTGAATAAATACCATTTGCCATTCATTTTAAATATATTAGCTCTTTCAATTTCATCTGTTATTGTATTTGAAGTAATCAAAGGTTTCATGACTTTTTTTAGAGTATAGTCATTGTTCAATTCAATAATGCCTAATGCGCCATTTGCAAAAGATGCAAGTTGTTTTTTAGGGCTTTGCAGTAGTTTATCTCTTTCTGATTTGAAGAAGGCTGCGCTTCCACCATAATAAGCTCTATTATATAGAGATTGATCTCCTTGATAACCATCTGTTGTTCCTGTATTAGCTTCAAATACAAGATATTTACGACCATTATCTTCAATATAGTGAGGATCTCTTAAAGTATGGTTATCCCAAGTATTAGTGCTAGGATCAGATGCTTGGACAAATTGTGCAACATTTTGATATATTGTACCATCTCCGCCATCAAAGATTGATTTTAAATCCTCTACCCCTTCAATTTTAAGAGTGTTGGAATCTGGTTTAGATAAGTTTATTTGAGCTGTTGTTAATGTTTGCTTTCCATAATGTCCAGTTTCTATTGACCAGCTATCTCTGTTTGTATAAAATAAACGTACTTTTCCGTCTTGTGTTAAAGTTGCAGAACCAGACCATTCTTCTGCTTGATTATGTAAAATAGGATCGTCTGAAAGAAATTTATCGCTATCTTTAAATACTCTTCCAGCACATTTCCAGCTGTCAATAGATGTATCACCTATTTTTTGATAGAACAAGTAAATATGAGTGTCCCATCCTCTTTTAGGATCTCCTGCTAAAGCAAAAACGATATTATATCCATGATAATTCGAAACTGTTCCATCACCATTTTGAAGCGGCCAGCTGTCCCATACATCTAAATCAATTAAATTGCCAGCTTCATCATAACCTTTTGCAGAAGGAATATTTTTTAGTGTAGATGCATCGAATTGAGGTACTTTAAATTGTGCATTATTTTGCTGTGCAGGTATTTTCAGCATATCCTCACGTGTGATGTGAGAAATACCATAAGTTTCTTTGTAATTTGTGCTATTACTTTCTTTTGCAAAAGCAAGAGATCCACTCCCTATTAGGCAGCTAATTAGAGTAGTACTGAAAAGAAATTTGCTAATTTTTGACTTGATCATTATTTAATCCCCCTAAAATAATCTTTTTATTTGTTGCAGAATATATATACGTATATTTTTTGGATTTTTTTGAGGTGAATTAAAATTTAAATTAAAATTATTTTTGTTGCAGCTAAATTGTCAATTTGAATAGGATGGCATCTTTGAATGTGCCGAAAAATTAAAAAAGGAGATAAGCTGTTTTATCTGAATTGTTACTCATGGCTTATCTCTCAGTTTCAGTAATTAAACTATAAATTACTATTTTTCCCTAGATTTTTTTATATTAAGTACCTTATATCCTAATATAGTAAATGCAAAAATAAAAGTAACAACATTAGCAAGTATAATGGAGAAATCATTTACATATAAACCATAAAATATCCAAAACAACACTCCAAGTGTAAACATAGCATACATACTCAAGGACATACTTGAAGTATCCCTAGTTTTTATGGTTTTTAACGCCTGTGGAATAAAAGAAGAAGTAGTTAATATTGCAGCAATTATACCTAAAAATTTAAATGACATTATTTATGTATCCTTTCTTGAATAAATTTTTAATTAAACGTTATCATAGCCTTATTATATTTTTATTGTTTAGACAATTAAATAGGATAATGGCAGATAAATATGGTAAAATGTTAGATGATAATAGGAGCTCCAGGGGTGTAGAGTATAGATTAAATAAAAAAAAATTACACCCCGGAGGTGTGATTTTTTCCATTTCTATACTCTGTGGGAGTACAATTTTTTAATTTTTTAAAGGTCTTTGAAAACAAAAGAGCATCTTTATATCCTACTGAACGTGCAATATCACTGATCCTAAGTGTTGAATTTTCTAAAAGAGAAGAGGCTTTTTCCATTCTTAAATCCAATAAAAATTTTTGCGGAGATTTATTAATATACTTTTTAAATAATCTATGTAAATATGAGCGATCAATGGAAATGTATTTTGATATTTCATTTATTGTTATATTATCAGAGTAATTTTGTTCTATAAACATAAGGGCATCTTCTATATATTTTTGTTGATTTTGTGTATTGTTAATCTCATTATTTGGATAAATTTCACAAAGTAAGTATAAGAATTTATATAGTTTAGAAATTAATAATAAATCTTTATTTAAAGTCATTTTTGATGAAGTAATAATAGAATTCATACAATTCCATAGTTTTTTATCTTCATCAAAGCTGAAAATTGGATTATCAATAGATAATTTTGTTCTGCTAAGATATTCTTTTGTTTTTACTCCATTAAATCCTATCCAGCAGTACTCCCAAGGATCATTCTCATCTGCCTCATAATAAATTAAAACATTTGGTTCAATTAAAAAAGCTTCATTTTCTCCTAAGTGATATGTTTTATCATTAACCTTGAAAATTCCATGACCTTTTAAAATATAGTGAATCATATATCCACTTCGTAGAGCAGGACCATAGGAATGTTTACTAATGCAGCTTTCAATTCCACAGGTATACAAATTTATATCTAGGTTTCTGTAACTGTTGTTTGAAAAATTTAAAAACATTTTTTCACACCTCAAATTAAATTTTTATGTTATCACATCATTTCATATATAATCTACATAATTCCATATTAATTGTCAATGTAAACATTTAAAATGAATTTATAGATAGAGAAAATACTATAACAAAGTCTAGTCTTATATTAGGATTAGCTTGTGCAAACTTAGGCATATTTTTATATGCGGCAGCATAAGGATTGAAATTCTCTTTATTTGTAGCTTTAGCATAGGATTTTTGTCTGTTAACTTCATTTACTAGTGTTTTAGGGTTATTTTCTTTAACTCTAGGTTTTAAACCAGAAGTATCATATATAAGCATAGAATTAAGATTTTTATAAGGTGAATCTTCTGGAAGATTATCATTAATTTTTTCGCAGATATGAAGTATACAGATAAATTTAATTATTACCACGAATGGAAAAGGTGGTCAATAATAGATAGAAATATTAAAAAGAAAGATGAGGTGAAAAAACCTGATTTTTGGATAGTAAATAGGAAAAAATTATTAGGATTAGTAAGTTAGTATTAACTTTAAAATAGATTAAACTTTGCACAAGAACACCTAGTAGGAAAGGCTTGTGTGATTAGGGTATATTTTAGGGGTTGAGTAACACTCACAATTCTGTTGGACTTTATAAGGATAGTAATAGAATTATAAAGGCAGTCTAGTATAGATAGATATATGGAATTTTAATACGAGAGTATTAACCTTAGTAGTTGAATCCTGTGATACTACCACTTTATTTAGTCGATAAAGTGAAAATATTAGATTGATAACTTTGTCTAATATTTAGAAATCAGGCTAATATGTCAATTAAAGTTAATGAAGCGAATCTTTTATTTCACTTACAAGGTAAAAATATGAGTTATATAATGAAAGTTCCTAAAGGACAGTATTTAACTCATTTATACTGGGGAAAGAAAGTCAATCACTATAGGGAAAGTAATAAAATAATATTTATGGATAGAGGTTTTTCACCTAACCCAGATGATTCAGACAGAACCTTTTCTCTGGATACTATACCTCAGGAATATCCTCAATACGGCAATGGAGATTTTAGAATTCCAGCATATCAAGTGCAGCTGGAAAATGGATCCACTGTTACGGACCTTCGTTACAAGGAATATAAGTTGTACAAAGGGAAATCTAAATTAAAGGGGCTTCCGGCAACTTATGTTGAAGATGATAGTGAAGCTGAGACTTTAGAAATCATACTGGAAGATAAATTAATAGGATTATTAGTAACTTTAACCTATACAGTTTTTAATGGATTAGATGTGATAACAAGATCTGCTAAATTTACTAATACAGGAAATGAGAAACTAAAAATTCTTAAAGCAATAAGTGCAAGTGTTGATTTTAGAGATGATAATTTTGAAATGATAACTTTGTATGGGGCTCATAACAATGAAAAAAATATAGAAAGACGTAAAATTACATCAGGTATACAAATGGTAGATAGTTGCCGTGGGGCAAGCAGTCCTCAGCAAGCACCTTTCTTAGCATTAGTAAGAAAAAATACAGATGAAGATAATGGGGAAGTATATGCTTTTAATCTTGTATATAGCGGCAATTTTGCAGCTCAGGTTCAATTAGATCAGTATAAAAATACAAGAGTATCTATAGGAATAAATCCTTTTGATTTTTCATGGATTCTAAAACCAGGAGAAGAATTCCAAACTCCTGAAGTTGTTATGACTTATTCGTGTAAAGGTTTAAATAGAATGTCAAGAACTTATCATAATCTATATAGAAAAAGATTATGCCGGGGTGAATTTAGAGATAAAATAAGACCAATACTAATTAATAATTGGGAAGCCACTTATTTTGATTTCAATGCGGAAAAAATTCAAGCAATAGCAGTAGATGCTAAGAAATTGGGAATAGAATTGTTTGTATTAGATGATGGATGGTTTGGGAAAAGAGATGATGATAACAGTTCCCTGGGGGATTGGGTAGTAGATAAGAGAAAATTGCCTGAGGGGCTAAAAGCCTTAGCTGAGAAGGTGAATAATATAGGTCTGGATTTTGGATTATGGTTTGAACCAGAAATGATATCTATAGACAGTGATTTATACAGAGCTCATCCTGATTGGTGTATCCATGTTCCAAATCGATCCCATACTCTGGGAAGAAATCAACTAATTCTTGATTTATCTAGAGAAGAGGTTTGTGATTATGTGGTGGAAGCTGTATGTAAAGTCCTATCTGAGGCTCCAATCAGCTATGTAAAATGGGATATGAATCGTCATATGACAGATATAGGTTCTGCTGCATTGCCAGTGGAAAGACAACGTGAAACTGCTCATAGATATATTTTAGGGTTATATAATGTTATGGATAGGATAACAAATAGATTTCCCAAAGTACTATTTGAAAGTTGTTCCAGTGGAGGCGGACGCTTTGATCCAGGAATGCTTTACTATATGCCTCAGACCTGGACTAGTGATAATACAGATGCTGTATGTAGATTAAAAATTCAATATGGAACAAGTTTTACCTATCCTTCAATTACCATGGGAGCTCATGTATCTACAGTACCAAATCATCAGGTGGGAAGGATAACTCCGCTTAGCACAAGAGGACATGTTGCTATGGCAGGAAACTTTGGATACGAATTGGACTTAACGCAGCTTACAGAAGAGGAAAAAGAGTTAGTTAAAAAGCAGGTAGCACTATATAAAGAAATAAGAGAAGTAACACAATTTGGTGATTTCTATAGAATATTTAGTCCCTTTGAAGGCAATGAAGCAGCCTGGAATTTTGTTTCAGAGGATAAATCAGAGGTGGTAGCAAGCTATTTTAAAATATTATCTCAACCTGCAGCAGCTATTACTACTATAAAGTTTAAAGGACTGGAAAGTGAGTATCTTTATGAGAATCTCAAAACTGGTGAAGTCTTTGGAGGGGATGAGCTTATGAACGTAGGAATTACACTACCTAGAGTAAAACAGGATTTTTTAAGTATGTTGTGGAGATTTAAAAGAGTTAGGTAAAGTATTACAGCAGAGAACCAAAATCTTTTTATTGATTTTGCGTGAGGGCTGTACAGAGTGAGTGGGAGACTTACGCCAAGTTAGTCAGGTGAAAAAAATATCGCCCCTGCGGTACAAGATATCGGAAAAATGGAAATAATTATATAAATAGGGTGTATAAATAAATGGAGGTAAACTATGAATAATAAAGATGAAAAGTATTTAAATATTTCAAAAGAAATAGTTGAATATGTAGGCGGAGTAGAAAATATTCAAGGAGTGGCTCATTGTGCTACAAGATTAAGAATAGTTTTAGAAGATAAAAGTAAAGTGAAAACGGAAAAAATAGAAGATGTAGAATTAGTAAAAGGTGTGTTTACAGTAGGGGATCAACTTCAGATTATATTTGGAGCGGGACTTGTAAATGAGGTATACTCTGTATTTTCAAAGTATACGGGAACAGAAAATATGTCCCTGGCAGATGTTAAAAGTAAGTCAGCAGAAAAACAAAATCCTCTTCAAAAGGCAATAAAATCCCTTTCAGATATATTTATTGAAATAATGCCTGGAATACTTGCAGCAGCACTGCTAATGGGTTTAACTGGAGTACTGGGTCAAAAGGGACTTTTTGGTCCAAAGTCAGTTGTGCAAATGGTGCCTGCACTGGCAGGTATAAACAGGCTTGTAGGTATAGCTTCTTCAAGTATATTCAGTATATTACCGTTAATAGTTGCATACTCAGCAACTAAGAGATATGGAGGGAAACCGGTTCTAGGTTTGGTACTGGGAGCTATTATGCTTAATGGAAATTTAGCAGATGCTTTTGCAGCAGCTAATGGCAGTGTTAAACCAGAAATAATTAATATTTTAGGCCTTAACATAGAACTTGTTGGATTCCAAGGTGGAATAATTATTGCTTTGATGATTGGATATGTTGTAGCTACTCTTGATAAATTTTTCGATAGAAAGATTCCAAATGCATTTAAACTATTAGTGTCACCGATGCTTACAGTATTAATTTCAGCAATTCTTCTTTTTACAATAATCGGTCCAGTTGGACGTGGACTAGCAAATGGCATAACCTTTTCTTTACTGTGGATGACACAACATTTAGGTTTCATAGGATACATGATATTTGCAGGTGTGCAGCAAATAATAGTTATAACGGGACTTCATCATATAATGGGAGCAGTAGAAGCACAGCTTTTATCAAGCACAGGTAACGATTTCTTAAACCCATTAATGTCAGTTGCACTATTTGGACAGGGTGGAGCTGTATTAGGATTTCTTTTATTGAACCGTAAGAACACTAAGACTAAAGAAGTTTGCATAGCGTCCTTTGGATCAGTACTATTTGGTATTTCAGAACCTGCCATCTTTGGAGTAACTTTAAAAAATAAATTCCCACTTATTGCAGGTTGCTGTGGTGGAGCTATAGCAGGAGCATATGTCTACTTTAGCAAGCTTACAGCAATAGGCTTTGGTACTACTGCTGTCCCTGGAATTGCAATAGCTTCACCAGCAAACAATGGATATATTAATTATATAATAGCGCATCTAATTGCATTAGTAGCAGCAGGAAGTTTTACATTTATTTATGGTAAGGCAAAAAATAAAGAATTAGTTGATAATAAGGATTTTTTAATTCCTGTCTCTGGAGAAGTAATGGATTTAGAAGAAGTAAATGATGGAGTATTTTCTACAAAGATGATGGGTGATGGTTTTGCAATAGAGCCTGAAAATGGTACTGTATTAGCACCTTTCAATGGAATAATTACATCTTTCTTTCCAACTAAACATGCACTATCAATAATGAGTGATTTGGGAGTAGAGATATTGATCCATTTTGGTTTGGAGACAGTTAATTTGAATGGTGAAGGTTTTACAGCCCATGTTAAAGAAGGCGATAGAGTAAAGGCTGGAGATAAATTGCTTACAGTAGATATTGATAAAATTAAAGATAAGGTTCCTGCCACTACTGTTATGATAATTTTTACAGAGCTTAATGGAAAGAGCTTTAGTTACAAAAAGGGAAAGGCTGATATAAAAGATAAGAATGTTATAGAAATAGAATAGTTTTTAGCTGATTTATCTGAAATTAGAGAAGATATTGAAAGGTGGATAATCTATGAGAGATGAGAAATTATTAAATATTGCATATAAAGCTATAGAAAAATCAAAGGAAAAGGTTAGTAAGGATTATTACACTTTAAAATACCACCTTATGCCACCAGTGGGATTTATAAATGATCCTAATGGATTTATTAATATTAAGGGAGAGTATCATCTCTTTTATCAATTCAATCCCCTTTATCCTGAGGATAAAAAAGCATATTGGGGTCATGTAAAGAGTACTGATCTAGTTAATTGGCAGCAGCTGCCCATAGCACTTTGTCCTAGTGAATGGTATGAAACTCATGGATGTTATTCTGGCAGTGCTGTTAATTATAAGGGTATATTCACACTAATGTATACGGGAAACGTTAAAGATAGCTCTGGAAATAGAGAAACTTACCAGTGTATTGCACAAAGTAATGATGGTGTAAATTTTATCAAATATGAGAATAATCCTGTTATATATAATCAGCCAGAGGGGTATACAAGACATTTTAGAGATCCAAAGGTTTGGAAATATGGTGATATGTGGTATGTGGTAATAGGAACTCAGACCGTAAAAGAGCAGGGCACTGCATTATTATATAATTCTAAAGATTTATTTGACTGGAAGCTGATAGGCGAAGTTGCAGGAGCCAATACAGATAAATTAAGTTTCCTTGGATACATGTGGGAATGTCCTAATTTATTAAATATAGATGGAAAAGATGTATTGATTTTCTGCCCTCAGGGAGTTGAGAAACAGGGGGACTTATATAATAACAGACACCAATGTGGATATCTAATGGGAAACCTTGATTATGAGACAGGAAAATTGGACTACGGGGATTTTGTGGAATTGGACAGGGGCTTTGAATTCTATGCTCCACAGATTACTGAAGACAACAAAGGAAGAAAACTTTTAATAGGTTGGATGGGACTGCCTGATGAGGAGGAAAGTCCTACAGTGAAAAATGGATGGCTTCATTGTTTAACTATTGTGAGAGAACTTAGTATAAAAAATCATAGAATTATTCAAAATCCAGTAGAGGAAATGAAACTTTTAAGAAAAAATAGGATAGAGTATAATAATATTGAAATAAAAAGTGACAATCTTAAATTTGATAAAATAAGTGGAGATAGCTACGAATTGATTTGTAATTTCTCCTGGGATATTGTTTCAAAATTTGGAATAAGGCTTAGATGTAATAAGGATTGCAGTGAAGAGACAGTTCTTTATTATGATACAGAAAAGGAAAAATTGGTTTTAGATAGAGATAAAAGTGGATTAAGTCTAAAGGGAATTAGAAAATGTAAATTAAAAAATCATGGTAATTTAAAGCTTCACATATTTATGGACACATCTTCCATTGAAGTATTTGTAAATGATGGAGAAGAAGTATTTACAGCGAGAATCTATCCTGATAAAGACAGCAGCGGTGTTACTTTCTTTTCAGAGGATGGAAATGTAAAATTGGATATTCAGTATTGGGAGTTATAAAAGTCGTTATTCAGAGGTGTAGCAGATATGTTAATTATTATTAGAATCAATTTGATTAAGTGAAGTAAGCATAGAATGTGTGGCAACGTATAGATATGGTACCAAATATCCTTTTAATATATAACTTAAATTGATAATTAAATATTATATTAAATATAAAAAACTGTACCTTGTAAGATAGACACAGAAAAAAATGTGTAACTTACAGGGTACAATTTACTTTTTAACTGTTTTTATCAACTAAATTTTCTTCAAAATTTTGTACTGCATTTTTTGTGAAATTTCCTATTTCAGCGCCACCTACCATACCACAGACTTTGGAACTGGTGTTACTCCAATTTCCATCTTTAGGTGTTTGTATACCTAACTCCTTAGCTTGCTCTGATTTACTGTTAAGTTTATTTGTCTTTTCATCCATTTATAAAGCTCCTCCTGATGTTTTATAATAACTTCCTTCCTTAATAGGTATGCGACTTTTTACATTTAAATTTAGTATCTGCTTTTTTATATTAATTATAATTAGCGATTATTAGTCATTTAAATTAAATCCATATCGCCATGAAAGGCTTGGATTAGATATTTGTAAAATTATGTTATCATTTTTACTCATTTATACATAGTTATTTTCATAAAAGCATATTTAAATATTATTGCATTATTGAGGAAAATTACTATATGCTTTATATTGGAATAAAAATTAATATGGAAAGAGATTTTTTATAAGTAATTTTGAATGTATAATGTAAATAAAATAGAATTTATTTAGTTATAAAGGTATGTAAGTAAATAGAATATGAAGGTGATATATTGTGGAAGCTGAAATTAAAGAAATAATAGATTCAGAGGATAAGAAAAATCCTTATACTGATGAGGAAATAGCAAAACAGATTGGTGTAGTGAGAGATAGTAACTCAATACAGAAAAATTAATAAAATTCCGGATTCAAGACAGAGAAGAAGAGAAGTCATATTGAAGGATGCACTGGAAATTATAACAGAGGATAGAAATATATCAGATAGAGCATTTACAAGAGATTTAAATGCTAGAGGCTATAAATTATCCAGATATACAGCAGTGGAAATAAAAAAGGAGGCTGTTAAATTTTTGGTAGAGTCTGGTGATGCTGCAGGTGAAAACAATAATAAGAAAGAAAATAAAATTGAAGTTAAAGAAAACGTTACCTTAAAGAAGAACAATATGGGAAAAGCTGATGATCCTTTTGATTGCATTATAGGCCATGAGGATAGTCTGAAGCTTCAGATAAATCAGGCTAAGGCAGCAATTTTGTATCCCCCTAATGGACTTCATACCCTGCTTTTAGGACCCTCTGGAGTAGGTAAAAGCTATATGGCTGAGGTTATGTATAATTTTGCAAGAACTACAAAAAATTTTTTGCCTAATGCTCCTTTTATGGTGTTTAACTGTGCTGATTATGCGGATAATCCTCAATTGCTGCTATCACAGCTATTTGGACATGTAAAAGGTGCCTTTACCGGTGCGGCAGATAGTAAAAAAGGTATAGTAGAGCTCTGTAATGGTGGAATATTATTTTTGGATGAGATACATAGACTTCCATCTGAAGGACAGGAAATACTTTTTTATCTCATAGATAGAGGTAAATTCAGAAGACTTGGAGAAACGGAACTTACAAGAGAAAGTAAATTGATGATTATTGCCGCTACTACTGAAAGTCCTGAGGGATCTTTACTTTTGACTTTTAGAAGAAGAATACCTATGATAATTGAAATACCTTCTATTAATGATAGGTCCTATAGAGAAAGATTTGAAATAATAAAAAATTTCTTTTTGAATGAAAGCATAAGACTGGGAAAAGACATATTTGTAGCAAGAGATGTTATAAAATCTTTTATGGTATATGACTGCCCTGGAAATATAGGACAACTTAAAAGCGATATTCAGGTATGCTGTGCAAAGGGATTTCTGCAATCCACCCTCAATAGTGTAGATAAGGTGAAAGTCAGTTTTAAAGATGTGCCGGACTATGTTAAAGAGCAGGTTTTAAGTTTTAATGCAAAGGATAAGGAATTAGAAAAATACACCTGTGAGGATATAATAGTTTCTTCAAAGGGAATAGAGATACTTCGCAAGGAACAATACAATTCTGTGGACAAAGATAATATTTACATGTTTATAGAGGAAAAGTACAAGAAATTAAAAAATGATGGCTATAGTGATAGGGATATTAATAAAATAATAGGCAGTCAGGTAGAGGAGGAACTTGTAAGATTTGCTTCAGCAGTAAATTTATCTTCTGATAATATACAGGAGCTTGTGGACATTGTAGGTAACGAAATACTGTCCATTATAGAAGATATTTTTAATCTGATTAAAGAAAATATACCTGAAATACAGAGAAAAGTAATATGCTCTTTAGCAATACATTTGAAATCTGCCTATGATAGGATACTTAATGCACATAAAATAGTTAATCCAAATCTTCATATGGTTAAAAAGGAATATAGAAGAGAATATAGTGTATCTAGGAAAATTGCAGAATTGATAAAAAACAAGCTTAATATAAATTTTCCGGAAGATGAAGTAGCCTTTATTGCTATGTACTTAAAACATTTTCAGCACAAAAATAAGCTGCAAATATCTGGAAGAGTGGGAGTAATAGTATTATCTCATGGCAGGGTAGCTTCTGGTATGGCAGAGGTTGCTAACAGGTTACTGGGAGTAAAACATGCTGTAGGTCTTGAAATGGAACTTAGTGATTCGCCAAATATAATGTTGGAGAAAACTATAAAACTTGTGAAGCAGGTGGATGAGGGTAAAGGTTGTATTTTGCTGGTGGATATGGGTTCACTGACAACCTTTGGAGATATAATAACTGCAAAAACTGGAATTCCAACAAGGGTAATAGGGAGGGTTGATACGCTTATGGTGCTGGAATGTGTAAGAAGAGCTCTTTTGCCAGAAGATACCCTTGATAGCATAGCTGATGAAATAGACAACAAAAATTATATCAGTAGTGGTATTAATATAGATGTGGATAATATGACTAAAGCAATAATAACTCTGTGTATAACAGGAGAAGGAGCGGCAGAAAGGGTAAAGGAATACATTGAAAATTATTTAGGAGAGACCATTAAAGATATAGATGTTATACCTTTAGGGTATATGAACGGTGAAAATGTAATTAGTACCATAGAGAGAGTGAGCAGAAATAAAGAGATTCTAGCTGTAGTAGGAACTATAAATCCCGAAATTAAGGACATACCTTTTATATCTGTAGAAAATATAGTAACAGGTAGAGCTTTAAATGCTTTGGAAAACCTTATCAATAAGAAAAATATATTAAAAAACAGATTGGCGAAGGTAATTCCTGAGGAGTTCATTTTCCCAGAGGAGAATTATAAGTATAAGGATGAGCTTTTGGATAATATGGCTAAAAGACTTATTGAGGCAGATTGTGTAGAAGAGGGTTTTTTGCTCAGTTTATATAAGAGAGAGGCTCTTGGAGCTACTTATTTAAAGGGCGGAATAGCAATTCCTCACGGTGATAGCCGCTTTGTTACAAAACCTGCCATAGCGGTTACTAAATTAGCCACACCTATAAATTGGGATGGTGTAAATAATGTGGATTTAATTTTTATGATTGCTTTAAAAGAAGATTCAAAAGATTATTTTGAACAATTATACAGGGTAATATCAAGTAATGAAGCCCTTTTAAAGATACGATCTTCTAAGGGAAGAAAAGAAATAATGGATATTTTATTTGAAAATACATTATTGACCAGATAGTTGGCATCATAGTTGCTGTATATATTAGTGTAATCAAGGAGGTGTAATAGATGGATATAAAAAACTTTCCAAAAGTAACTATTATTTTAAGAGGATACAATTATAATCAGACAGAAACAGTTATAAATGCATTAATAGGCAGCAGCATAAATTCAGTGGAAATTACAATGAATACTAAAGGTTCCATAGATATGATTAGTGATTTTCATAGAAAATATGGAGATAGAATTCATATAGGAGCTGGTACTGTTACTAATTTAGAAAATGTCAAAAGAGCAGTCAATGCAGGGGCTGAATTTATTCTTTCACCAGTACTTTTATCAAGAGAAATAATAAATTTTTGCAAAGAGAATTCAGTAATAACTATACCGGGAGCTATGAGTCCTACAGAGATATATAAATCCTTTGAAGATGGTGCTGACATAGTTAAAGTGTTTCCAGCAGTAGAATGTGGCAGTAAATTTTTTAAAGACGTTAAGGCACCTCTTGGAGAATTGCCTTTAATGGCTGTAGGTGGTATTAATAAGGAGAATTCAAGAGAATTTTTAAGTAATGGAGCAGATTTTTTAGGTATAGGTTCAGGAGTGTTCAATAAAGAGGATATATTAAATGAAAATATGGAAGGATTAATGAATTCTTTAAATGAATTTGAAGAAAAGATAGGGTTAGAGGGTGTAAAAAATGAGTGGTGAAGTTTATTTTTCAAAGGAGCTTGTATTTAAGAATTTAGAGTTTAAAAATAACATAGAAGCTTTAAAGTTTTTAGCTAAGAAGCTCTGGGAAAAGGGCTTTGTAAAAAAAGAATATGAAAAGGCTATTTTAGACAGAGAAGAGGAATATCCAACAGCACTGCCATCTATAGATGTTAAAATAGCAATACCTCATGCAGACCACAAACTGGTAAATAAGGCTAGTCTTGCAGTAGGAGTATTAAAAAATCCAGTAGAATTCAGAGCCATGGATGACCCAAATAAAAAATTAAATGTGAGTATTATAATTATGCTTGCACTTAGTGAGCCTCATGGTCACATTGAAATGCTTCAGAAAATAGTAAAGCTTATACAGAATTCAGAACTGTTAAAACAAATTGTTAAAGCTTCTTCCGATGAAGAAATTATTGATGAATTAACGCCGTATCTTATGGCAAATTAGTTTTGATTAATATTGTGAATTTAATCAATAAAATTATGAAAAATAGATGAAATATGAAAGATGCAATTAAAATAATAGTTTGATTGTAGCTATTTAAGAGAAGTTTATATTTTCTTACAGCATTTTAAGTTAAATATATTACAAAAATATAAGTATCAGCAGACTATCAATTGTTATGTAAATAAAAAAATATTATGCAAGGGGGAATTAAAATGAAAAGAGTATTAGTAGCATGTGGAAATGGAATAGCAACATCAACAGTGGTGGCAACTAAAATAAGAGAGGCTTGTGAAGATCAGGGTGTGGATATAGGGGTAACTCAATGTAAATTATTAGAAGTAGCCTCAAAGGTTTCAGACTATGATCTTTTAGTTACTACAGGAAAATTTGAGGGAGAAGATGTAAACGTTCCAGTTATAGGTGCCATGTCATTATTAACAGGCTTTGGAGAAGAGGAAACTATTGAAGAAATTGTGAATGCACTAAAATAAAGCACATTCATAGGATAGGGGGGATTCTAAAATGATACTGAAAATATTCAATACACTGCTGGATGCAGGTCCTACGGTGATGCTGCCTCTTATTATATTTGTCATAGGGCTCATATTCAGAGTAAAACCTGCTAAGGCCTTTAGGTCTGGACTGACGGTAGGTATAGGTTTTGCTGGAATCAAACTTGTAATAAATCTTCTTGCATCAAATCTTGGACCAGCGGCCCAGGATATGGTAAAGAATTTTGGAATAAAGCTCGATGCCTTGGATGTGGGCTGGGGTGCTATAGCAGCAGTAACCTGGTCTTCTCCTATAATTGCTATTTTGATATTTGTAATACTGCTTAGCAATATAGTTCTACTGATTCTTAAAAAGACCAATACATTAGATGTAGATATATGGAATTATCATCATATGGCTATAGTTGGAATAATGACTTACTTTGTTACAAAAAATGTTGCACTGGGGGTAGCTGCAACTATATCTATGGCAGTTATCACTTTTAAGATGTCAGATTGGACGGAACATCTTGTAAAGGATTACTTTGGGCTGCCTGGAGTATCTCTACCAACCGTATCAGCATTATCTTCATTAGTAGTGGCAGTACCTCTTAATATGCTTTTAGACAGAATCCCGGGAATCAATAAAATCAATTTTGATATAAAAGATGCTAAAAAATATCTTGGTTTCTTCGGTGAACCAATGATAATGGGGCTTATCCTTGGTGGAGTTATAGGTGCTCTTGCAAAATATGATATAACTAAAGTTCTTGGTATAGCTGTTAACATGGCTGCAGTAATGGTACTTATACCTAAGATGACTTCTCTATTTATGGAAGGATTGATGCCAATTTCAGAGGCAGCAAAGAAATTTACTAAGACTAAATTCAAGGGAAGAAAGTTCCTTATAGGTTTGGATGCAGCAGTTGTTGTGGGAAATACAGAAGTTATAACTACTTCTCTTATAGTAATACCACTTACTATAGCATTAGCAGTAGTTTTACCGGGAAACAGAGTACTTCCCTTTGCGGATTTGGCAGTTGTTCCCTTTAGGGTAGCTTTGGTAGTAGCACTTACAAGAGGTAATTTTATAAAAAATATTATTATGGGTCTTGCATGTACCGGAGCAATACTTTTGGCAGGAACTAAGACAGCTCCAGTAATGACAGAATTGGCAAAATCTACTGGTATAGATTTATCCATGGCAGGAGGGGCACTTATATCTTCCTTTGCAGCAACAAGTTTAACTGTTAGCTTTATAGTGTTTGAAGTGTTCACAGGAAATATAATGATAACAGTACCTATTTTTATTGCATCCTTTATGGCTATATGGTTCTATATTGAGGTAATCAAAAAAAGGAAGAAGGGTGAGAAAGTAGAAACCAGTGAAGAAAAAAGTCCTGTTTTACAGTAGAAATTAGTTTTTGATGTATAGATTGCAGGCAAAGTTGTAGATAAAAATGTTTATAAAATAATAGAATTTTATTTACAGCAAATATGAAACTAAAATGATTTTTTACAATGAAATGTAGTTGTTAAAACCTATATAAATAATATAATTTTGAGTTGTTCTGGAGGTATATAAATGAAAATCACAGGAGTGAAAGTATATAAAATAAAGCCAAGATGGATATTTATAAAGATAAGTACAGACGAGGGTATTGACGGCTGGGGAGAACTCATTTCAGGTACAAAAACTGAGACTGTAGTAGCTGGAGCTAAAGAAATGGGGGAATATCTTATAGGTAAAAATCCCTTTGAAATAGAGAGATTGTGGCAGGAATTGTATAGATCCTTCTTTAGAGGAGGGCCTATTAACATGACTGTTATATCGGGAATAGAAATGGCGCTATGGGATATCAAAGGTAAATTTTACAATATACCTGTATATGAATTTTTAGGAGGAGCAGTTAGGGATAGACTTATGGTATATTCCTGGATAGGAGGAGACAGACCCTCAGAAGTGGTAAAGGAAGCACTGGATAGAAAAGAAAGGGGTTTCCAGGCAGTAAAGATGAACGCTACAGAAGAACTGCATTATATAGATTCCTTTAAAAAAGTGCAGGCTGTGGTGGATAGAGTGGCATCTATAAGGGAGGCAGTAGGTTATGATCTTAACATAGGAGTAGACTTCCATGGAAGAGTTCACAAGCCTATGGCAAAGGTATTAGCAAAGGAATTGGACCCCTATAAATTGATGTTCCTTGAGGAGGTTGTACTTCCAGAGAATGAGGAAGCCTTTGCTGAAGTGGCAAAATACACTTCTACACCACTAGCTACTGGTGAAAGATTATGTACTAGATGGGAATTCAAAAATATCCTTAAAAATGGAGTCATAGACATTATTCAGCCGGATTTAGCTTTAACAGGAGGAATCCTTGAAGCAAGAAAGATATCAGCTATGGCTGAATCCTTTGATATAGCTATAGCACCACATGCGCCTTATGGACCAGTAGCGCTGGCAGCTACACTGCAGATGGATGTATGTACACCAAATGTATTCATACAGGAGCAGAGTCTTGGAATACACTATAACAAGGGATTTGATCTTTTAGATTTTGTGAAAAATAAAGAAATATTCCAATATAAAGATGGCTATGTGGACATACCTAAAAAGCCGGGATTGGGGATCGAGATAGATGAACAATTTGTAGAAAAGATTGCACTGGAAGGACTGGTATGGACAAATCCTAAGTGGAAAAATTATGATGGGACTATAGCTGAATGGTAATTGTAAAAAACAGATGTATGCGCTCATACATCTGTTTTCAATTAAACTGATTATTAATTTGATTTAGGTATATAGGGGGAATACCTTATATCTTTATAATAATACTTTTATAATAATATTTCAATAGTAATATTAATTATTTTATAAAAAAATGAAAAAAATTGTATCGTGAGAATTTATAGGTGAAATACACTATGCAGTATATTTTTATAAAGTAGAATACTATATGTAGGTATACCTTGAGAAACAAGTTTAGTATAATAATTTTAAGATTATGCAATTTATGATATTTATTAATCAGATAATATTTCAATTTTAAAAAAATGTAAATAAATTACTGATTAAAGACCTGATTTTTAAACATAAATGATATAGTTTATAAGTGTTAATAAAATGCTTGTTAGTTTTAAGATAAAATTAAAAGTAACTGCAGCTGTAAAAATGCAGTTACTTTTAGTAAAGACTTATTTTTCATATCCATTTATGTGATTTTTGTGCCAGTTCCAGGCAGTTTCAATTATAGTTTCTACTGAATTATACTTAGGTTTCCAGCCTAGTTCTTCAATAGCCTTTTCAGAAGAAGCGATTAATGTTGCTGGATCACCAGCACGTCTTGGTGCTACTTCTGCTTTTATGTCTATACCAGTAACCTTTCTTGTAACTTCAATCATTTCTTTAACAGAGAAACCTTTACCATTTCCAAGATTGTAGATTCTGCTTTCTCCGCCATTCTTAAGCCTCTTTAGAGCTAGAAGATGGGCAGCAGCAAGATCGGATACGTGTATATAATCTCTTACACAAGAGCCGTCAGCAGTATTGTAGTCATCACCGAATATCATGATCTTTTCTCTCTTCTTTAGAGCTACCTGCAAAATTAATGGGATAAGATGGCTTTCAGGTCTGTGGTCTTCTCCTATTTTACCATTTATATGAGCACCAGCTGCATTAAAATATCTAAGAGCTGTATACTTTATTCCATAGGCCTTATCACACCATTTTAATATTTTTTCCACTGCAAGCTTGGACTCACCATAAGGATTAGTAGGGAAAGTCTTGTCATCCTCTTGTATTGGTACATTCTCTGGTTCACCATAAGTGGCAGCAGTAGAGGAGAATACAATGTATTTTACACCATGTTTCTGCATAATCTGAAGAAGATTTATTGTAGAACCTACATTATTGTTAAAATACTTTAATGGATTTTCCACACTTTCACCTACCAAAGAATCTGCTGCAAAGTCAATAACTGCTTCAATATTATTTTCGCTAAACACCTTATCAAGAAATTCTGTGTCTCTTAAATCACCTACATATAATTTACCGCCTAAAAGTGAATCTTTATGACCCTTCTGAAGATTATCTGCTACAATAACCTCTTCGTTATTTTCTAATAAATGAGCCACCATATGACTGCCTATATATCCAGCTCCACCACAAACTAAAATAGCCATAAATAAAAAACCTCCTAAAATTTATATATATTTTTATGGGATAAAATTAATTTTTAAGAGTTGCCAGTTCACTAAAGAGAAGGGCAACCAATAAAAGTTTAAATGAACTATCAAATGATTGGTGGCTGATATACTAAATTTATGAATTAATATTACAGCCACTAGTCATGGGGTAAAAGTTATGCACTGTTTCTAATAGATAAAACATAACTTTAATGGAGTAATTAATATTAAAGAAAACCTTTTCTATATATAATTTTAACATATTCTTGCTAATAATCAATAAATAAATTTGAAATAATTGAATTAAATTTAGAAATAGTATAATAAACTCTCTTTAAACAAGATTCATTCATATAGATACTCATATCCAACTTTAAATATAAATTTATGATTTTAAAATGCAGTATTTAAAATACATTTATAATTATAGTATTTAATTGTAAAATTATATATCTATATTAAAAAGTTCATTATAAAGGAATTTGCAAATGGTTTGCATTTACATTATTATGCATTAATGATAATATATTACTAGAAAGTTTTAAAATTAAAGGAGAGATTGAATTTATGAGTATATTGGTAGATATTTTTTCTGGATTTCTGGGAGCAGGTAAAACTACACTTATAAAAAAGTTAATTGATGAAAACTTTATTAAAGAAAAAGTTGCGATTATTGAGAATGAATTTGGTGAGGTGGGCATTGATGGAAGTATACTTAGAAAATCAAATATGCAGGTAAAAGAAATAAATGCCGGGTGCATATGCTGTACTATAAATCAGGATTTTAAAGAGGCAGTTGGTGAAGTCATAGATAAATTTAATCCAAGTAGAATTATAATAGAGCCTTCCGGGGTAGGAAAATTATCAGAAATATTAAAATCCCTTAATAGTGCTGATCTAAAAAGCAAGATTAAATTGAATATGATTATAGCTGTGGTGGATGCATTAAAATATAAAATATATATATCAAATTTCGATGAGTTCTACAAAAATCAAATAGTAAATTCAAATGCAATAATATTAAGTCGTACACAGGCTGCAAAAACTAGCCAGATAGAAGAGGTTATGAGAGATATAACTAAAATAAATCCCAAAGCAGCTATAATAACTACTCCTTGGGACAAAATATCTTCCAGTAAAATTGTAGAAGTATCACAGATGAATAGAAAAATACCTGTAGAGGAACAAGTAAATTTGATAAAAATGCCAGAAAAAATGACATTTTTAAGAGAGAAAAAAGATAATCATCATGATCACCATGCAGATGAAATTTTTTCTACTTGGGGAATCGAAACTGCAAAAGTATTTAACAAAAAAAATTTAATAGAGAATCTGCATCATATAAATAAAAATAAAAATTATGGAATAGTTTTAAGAGCCAAAGGAATAGTACAGGTGGATAAAAATCAATGGATACAGTTTGACTATGTGCCAGATGAATTTAAAGTTGTCACTACTACTCCAGATTACACTGGAAGATTGTGCATAATTGGTAGTAATTTGAATAAAAAAGATATTAAAGAATTATTTTTAAGATAGTATAGGAAAATTTTATTATGATTTTTATTACATGACAATGAATAGAAGCAGGTAAAAAATAAGAATTCAGGGGAAGCTCCCTAAAGGTGGGATAGTATGATTTTAAGGACAAACATTGAAATTGTAACTGGATTTTTAGGCTGTGGTAAAACTACATTTATCAATGCACTGCTGGATAATACTTTAGTTCACAATGAATTGGTCATAGTAGTTCAATGTGAGGAAGGACAAACTTTTATAGATGAGAAATTTAGAAATAAAAAAGAGATATTGATAAAGAAACTTGGCACATCTAATATAATAAGTACTAATTTTATAAAGGAAATAATTGATGTCAATAAGCCTCACAGAATAATAATAGAGCACAATGGCAGTAAAAAGTTGGAGGGGGTGTTAAATATAATTCATAATAAAAAGTTGAAGTACAGGTGTAAGGTTACAGATATTTTTAACATTATTGATGTATCTACCTTTAAAGTATATATTGAGAATATGGGAAGTCTGTTATTGAGCGGTATAGAAAATAGTGATTTAATAGTATTGTCTAATGTAAATAAATTACTGGCATCACAGATAAATGAAGTAGTAAATTTGTTAAAAAAGTATAATTATGAAGCTTATATTTTAGGAGTAGACAATATAAAAAATATTTCTTCCGTTCTTATGAAAGAAAATATTTTGTTTAATGGCTATCTTAAAGAATTTAATGTGCTGGTAAAAAATTTCATCAAAAAATAGAAAAATTTTACAGATTTAAAATTGCTCCAAAATTCAGTAAGCTCTAATTTTCTCTTACTTGTATAGAATATGAGAATTCTGCACATTAGGTAGAAATAAACATATATAATTACTGAGAAAACAATTGGGAGGAATTTTAATGAAAAAACATTCGCATGCTTACTCAGGTCTCACAACTTATAATGATGGACATATTCATCATTATGGTGGAGTTACTGCTAAAGCTAAAAGTGGAGTGCCTCATTGTCATTATATGGAAGGCTTTACCACTTATAATGATGATCATGAACATGAATATTGTACTGAAACAGGCCCAGCAATATTGTTGCCCAATGGTCTCCATTACCATTATTTTGAGACCAGAGTAAAAGTTGCTGATGGGCATATTCATTGTATAGCTGGTTATACTAGCGCTGATTAAATTATATTATTTTAATTTTTATAGCTGCCATTATTATATGACAGCTATTATTGTTATTTAGAAGATATCAATTTATATTAAGTTTTTATACAAAATAATTAAATAAAATTTATTTAATTATGTTTATTGTATTTTCTCTTCTTGCAGGAGCTTTGGCATTTTCGTTAGCAGCGTAGCCTAGAGCAATAGAGTTTATTGGATTATAACCTTCAGGTATTCCCAGTTCTTTTTTAAAGTCCTCATTCTGTGCATTCTCAAATATAAAGGGCATGCTTCCTATCCAGCAAGATCCCAAACCAAGAGCTTTTGCTGCCAGTAGCATGTTCTCAGTAGCAGCTGCAGTATCGGCTTCTGTATTAAGAGCATTAACATTTCCAGATATAACTATAGCTGTAGGGGCGTTATAAAATACTTTATAATTGTCATTTTTTGATAAAGATTTAAAGTGTTCAACATCAGATTTAGCAAAAGTATTTTTTGCAATTTGGGTAAATTTTTTTAGTAACTCAGTGTTTTGTATGACAGTAAAATGCCAGGATTGTTCATTCATTGCACTTGGGGCATACAATCCAGCCTCTAAAACTGCCTGCAAATCTTGCTCTTTAACCTGTTCATCTTTAAAATTTCTTATACTTCTTCTTTCTTTTATAGTTTGCAAAGTTTCACTCATAAATTTCACTCCTTAAATAAATTAATATTATCCTGTTTGTACTATTATATAGTAATTCACTTATTAAAATAAAGTATGCACTTTTATGTAACATACTTACCTAAAAGTTAGTTATAATAATATGTAAAATAACCTAAATAGAGTATTTTTTATGATATAATACTTACTGAGTGAGGTGTCATATTATGAGTAAAATAGGCAGAAATGATCCTTGTCCATGTATGAGTGGCAAGAAGTACAAGAGTTGCTGTATGGACAAGAACTACATAGAAGAATTGGAAAAGCAGAATTTAAAATATTATGATGAGAATTACATACTTAGCAAAATAAAAAGAGAAAGCCAATGTTTCAATATATTTTATGAAAATGAAAGACAGAAAATAAAAAGAGGATTGTTCTGGTTAAAGAAAATCATAAACTCCGGGGCAAATATGTCCTACGGAACCTTGCCTTTTGTAGAAGGTGAACCATACTGCCTTGCTGTAAAAGACGTACCAATATTGTTAAAAGAAGATTTTCAGGCTGCTCGTGAAATTAAGCGTATTATCTCTTTTGAAGAGGGATTTAAAATCGTCAAATTTAAAGAAGAAGCAGCAGGTAACTATAGAAAAGTTCCTGTTAAGGCCATAAATGATATGATATATGATCCTATGGTAGACAGTCATCTCATTAAATATGGTTTTGATTTAAATAAATATTACAAGCGGGAAGATGAGGACCATAAAGAGAGCATAGTAATTCAACCTATTGAAAGTCTTCGACCTCATCAGGTAGTATTTATTACTACTCTATATGTTAAGAAGACTTTGCAATACAGAAATATTTATCCTGATATAAGTGATGAAGAGATAGAATTCAATAAATGGATAAAGGAAAATTTTGAGGGACTTGTACCATTTTCAAAAACTATATTGAAGTTTGTGGAAGAGGTAGGATGCAGTACAACTGAAAAAGTGGAAAGTATTTTTCATAATATGATAAAATCCTTGAAGTTAGAGGAAGCATTGACTGTTGATTGTATATAAGAACTTATTAAAAGGGAATGAATAAGCCAAATTATTCATTCCCTTTTAAAGTGCTTTAGTAACTAAATCATAGAAGATTATAATTTATATACAGTTTTCTGATTTTTTGATTTTTATTTTGTGTATTTGATTAAATCTTTAACTAAGTCTTGTACTGTAGTAGAAGGATTCATTTTAGATGGACAAAAAACACCATTTTGTTTATGATGTAATAAAAGAGATTCACTTCTCTGTATAGCTGTTTCCACAAAAGGATAAGTAATATCAAATATTTTATTTATACTTTTATTATGGATTCCTCTATTAATGTTATTTTCTTTAAAATGAGAAGTTAACTTGGAATAATAGTCTGCTCTAGAAATAGATGATTCTAAATATTGAAAATGAAGTAATAACCATAGCTCAAAGCATTCATTTGACCATGCAATATTTAATCCTTCTTTTTTAGCCATTTCTATAGCTTCGTCAAAATCTGAATTATCATCTTTATCAAAAACAACCCAAACCTCACTGTAACTTCCTAAACTACGTTTTTTTATAGCTTCATTTACAAGAACTTTAGTAGATCTACCTGTACCTTCTATATTTAATGATATTTTATCAACAATGATTTTATTTCTAAATAAATTTTCAATTATTTGTTTTATATTTTTAAAATAATTGACCTCAGTTTCAGTACCTTCAGTTACAATTAAATGGTTTCCAGGACCAGTTATTTTAGTATATTCATTTCTAGGGCGCTTACGTCCGCCTCTATTTAGCTTTACCATTTTCTGTCCTCCACATATCGTAACCTCTTAATATAGGAACAGCACCATACTTACCTAAAAGATAATCTTTATTAAAGGATGCATCTTTTCTAACTTTTTTGTCATCAAATTTATACTCAATTAAAGAATAAAGATGTGAAGTAGCATTTTCATCTTTTTCTGCAAACCATATTTGATCTCTTCTAAATATATCTTTAGTTAGTGTATAATTATCATTAGTTGTATAAATAAGCTGAGCATTATTTTTATTTATAGATTCGTTATGAAACATAATAATGAACACTTGTGAGAAATTTTCTCATATAGTATTTTTGACATATATATTTTATATATACATTATCCTAAATATTTTTAAGGTAGCTAGTGTAACTATGGCTAATGGTGGAGATAATATTGGAATATATATACCATTTTTTTCAGTATAAGTGTAATTGACATACTGGCAATGTTGGAAATTTTTATATTAATATCTCAGTAACTTTGTCATGACTATAGATTTAGTTATTTTGGTGATGATTTTAGAAGAAAGCACAAAGACTATAATTAAAGAAAGAGATATAATCAGTGTTTCGTTTATAAAGGCATTATCTTTAATAAGCATACGCAGAATATTATACTTCACAAATAATTTTACGATAAAACCATGAAATAGATATACAGCCATAGTTCTTGAACCCAAATTAGTAAAGAATAAATTTGAGTTAGGGATTAATACTAGTATGAATGTACATATGAATATGGCAAGAATATAAGTAAAAATTTTCATTAAGAAACCTGGTAAACCTGTACTATTTATCTGAGCATAGGAAAAGCTTCCATAAAACCATCTATAATCAATTCTGTATAAAATAAAACTTATTGGCAGCATACTCATAAGTAAAATAACTAGTGATAGAGGTTTTGAAATATAATGCTTAAGAACAATAATGTATTCTCTTTTAAAAAAGTATCCCATTAGAAAATAAGGAAAAAATGTTATGGTCCTAGATAAACTTAAGTAGTATCCAATATTGTTATCATAGCCTGCCATGAGAGAAATAATAACTGCTATTATAATTGAAAATCTAAGCTTTGAAAAGTATGGCAGAACTATATTCCATAGTAATAGTGAAAGAAGATACCAGGTAATCCAGTAGGGATAAACAAGGGTTATGGGAAAATTTTCAGCTTTAAGTATATAAATATTAAATAGGGAATACAGAAGTTGAAAAATTATGTAGGGTATGAGAATAGTATTTATTTTATAGATGATATTTTTATGACTGCCATTATTTTTTGAAAAATATCCTGATATAAAAGCAAAAAGTGGCATGTGAAAAGAGTATATAAAAGAATACAATAATTTAGCCTTTGGATAATTGCCTATTAGAGGTTCCACAACATGTCCCATTACAACTAGAGTAATTAGAATAAGTTTTAAGTTGTCAAAATAATAATCTCTTTGTTTTTCATAAATCATAATAATCTCCCCATATATTATTATTTAACCTGACTAACTTGGCGTAAGTCTCCCACGCACTCTGTACAGCCCTCACACAAAATCAAAAAGAAGATTTTGGTTCTCTGCTTTTCTTCAAGTGGAAGCTAAACGCCAAGTAAGCCATGCATTTGCAGTTCTAAAATTCAGATGGGGTAAAAGAATCCCCACCTGAATTAAGAACTTGCTTCAATTAGCATATTAAAGTATCTTTATATTTCAAATTATAATTAACAATTATGGATTAATTATAAAAACTTTATGTGATTTAGCTAAAGGAATAAGTAAAACTAAAAAGCATCATCATCATTAATAGTTAGAAAGTAGCTATGTAGCTATTATATATCTAGCTGTATTTTTGTTTGTATTTATGTATATCAAATTATGAAGAATTAGGACAAAGGTATATTCTGGGGAAACGTTCTTTTTGATATAATAAACTTGCAAAAGAGGAATGTTTCTTATGAATTTTATTATATTAGTGAAGTTATGTTATAAGAAATGCCCTTTTATAAATGGAAAATAACTCTTGACTTAGAGTTAACTTTAAGATGTATTATATTGATAAACACATTAATCACCAACTTGTGAAATATCAATGGTTTTTACTTAATGGTTGCTTTACTGCTATTAAATACGTACACAATATTAAAGGGGGAATTTATAAATGTTATACAGAAACTTCGGTAAAACTAATGAAAAGGTTTCAACACTTGGATTTGGGTGTATGAGACTTCCACTTATTCCAGGGGGAGATGCTACTAATATTGATGAAGAAAAATCTATAAAATTAATTCGCAGTGCCATTGATAAGGGGGTAAACTACATAGATACTGCCTATCCTTATCATGGAACAGGTATGGGTCATGGGGGTGCCAGTGAACCCTTTGTGGGAAGAGCCTTAAAGGATGGTTATAGAGAAAAAGTTAAATTAGCTACTAAACTTCCAAGCTGGCTTATAAATTCAAGAAGTGATATGGATAAATATTTGAATGAGCAGCTGGAAAGGCTTCAAACAGATCATATAGATTTTTATCTTGTACACTCCCTTAATCGTAAAGACTGGGACAGATTAAAGAAAAATGGTATTGATGAATTTTTGGATTCTGCATTAAAAGATGGTAGAATAAAATATGCAGGGTTTTCCTTCCATGATAAATTAGATCTTTTCAAGGAAATTGTAGATTACTATGATTGGTCTTTTTGTCAGATACAATATAACTATTTAGATGAAGAATTTCAGGCAGGAACAGAAGGACTTAAGTATGCAGCTGAAAGAGGTCTAGGAATTACAATAATGGAACCTCTTAGAGGAGGAAAGCTTGTTAATAATCTTCCTAGAGAAGCTAAGGAGGCCTTTAATGAAGCAGATATAAAGAGAACTCCTGCAGAGTGGGCATTGAAGTGGGTATGGAATCATCCGGAAGTATCAGTTATTTTAAGTGGTATGAATTCCATGGATCAGGTAGAAGAAAATATAAAGATAGCCAGTGAAACGGAAGCCGATTCTCTAACAGAGGGAGAATTAAAACTTATTGATAAAGTCAATAATATCATTAAAGGTAAAGTGAAAGTCAATTGTACTGCCTGTGGATACTGCATGCCTTGTCCAGCTGGAGTGAATATTCCAGGTTGTTTTAGTGCTTATAATAATTATGGCATGTTTGGAAAAGATGAAACCTATAATATTATGATCAGACGAAGAAATCAAGAGGCGTCTAATTGTGTAAAATGCGGAAAATGTGAAACTCATTGTCCACAGGGAATTTCCATACGTAAGGAACTAGAAAAGGTAAATGAAGTATTTGCATAGAATTTAGTAATAAATCTTATTTTGAAGGGATTTTGTCATAATCCCTTCATGTTTAGAAAAGCAGAGAGCCAAAATTTCAATTTTGTGCGAATCGCTTTACCATAGTGCAAGCAGACTAAAATTTATTTAGTATTTGGTGGCGTATAGAATAAAGTCAAGTGAAACAAAAAAACATATTGAGAGGTAAAGTATGAGGGTATTATATTACGATTGTTTTTGTGGAATAAGTGGAGATATGAATTTAGGAGCATTAATTGATTTAGGAGTAGACAAGAATTATATCATAAAGGAGCTTTTAAAGCTCAATTTTTCTTCTGAATATGAGATAGAGGTTAAAAAGGGTATTAAAAAGGGCATAACGGGAACTAAGGTAGATGTAATTTTAAAAAATCAGCAGGATCATCATAATAATATTGAAGAAACTCATCATCATGGGCATACTCATGGTGAAGCTTTAGTACATAATCATAGTGAAGATGCTGCATACTCTAATCAGAAATTAGAGGAGCACCATCACCATAATCATGAGGATAAAATTGATCCTGATGGTGAAGCGGCATTATCATATAGTCATGCTGATAACTTAGAGCACAACCATGGAGAAACTGACCATAAATCACATCACCATCAGCATAGAAATCTAAAGGATATTGAAAATATAATAAAGGGAAGCACTTTAAATGAAAATGTAAAAGAGATGAGTCTTCATATGTTTATAAAAGTGGCAGAGGCAGAGGCACTGGTGCATGGCAAGTCACTGCAGGAAGTTCATTTTCACGAGGTAGGAGCTACGGATTCCATTGTAGATATAGTGGGAGCAGCTATAGCACTGGATTATCTGAAGGTGGATAAGATAATGGCTTCTACCGTTCAAGTAGGCGGAGGATTTGTAAAATGTGCTCATGGAGTCATGCCAGTGCCTGCACCGGCAACGGTAAATATATTAAAGCATATACCAATGAAAACCGGTATAGTTCCCTTTGAAACCACCACTCCTACAGGAGCAGCTATATTAGCTGCAAATGTTAAAGAGTTTACAGATAATATGGATTTTGTCATAGAAAAAACAGGCTATGGACTGGGAACCAGGGAACTGGACATTCCAAATGTTTTAAGAGTATATCTTGGGAATCTTAAAGGGAAAGATGAAGATATAGAAGAACAGTATTTACTGGAGACAAATATAGATGACATGAATCCAGAGTTATATGAATATGTGGAGGGGAAACTCTTTAACTCGGGAGCATTGGATGTATTTAAAACTCCTATTATCATGAAAAAAGGAAGACCGGCCATAAAGCTCAGTGTATTGGTAAGCCAGAAGAGAGAAAATCAGGTGCTGGATGTGGTGTTTAAAGAAACTACTTCTATTGGAATCAGAAAATTTAAAGTAGAAAAAACAATGCTCAATAGAGAATTTTCAAAGCTTAAAACCCGTTATGGAGAAGTGACAATTAAAAATTCCTATTATGAAGGTAAACTTGTAAAATACAAGGCAGAATATGAAGATTGCAAGAGACTGGCAGAGGAAAATAATGTACCTATTAGAGAAATCTATAGGTCTATTGATAAGGTTATAGATGAAGGTTAGAATAAAAGTACAAAGTTCAAAGAACAAATATCAAAATAAGTGTATAGTTTCAACTAATAAAAATCACAAAGGTAGAATTTAAAATAAAGAGAGAAGGGAGGTAATTTTATCAGAAACCCCATATATCAATATTTAACTGCTATTATATAACCAATTTAATATTATAAATTTAAATCAATAATTGCAGTTATGAGTGGGAATTCTGACTAAAATTGAGATCATGAATAAGGAAGACATAAAAAATCTATTGAAAGCCGTTAAAGATAATAAAATTCCAATAGATGAAGCTATGAAGACAATTGAAGACCTGCCCTTTAAAGATCTGGGTTTTGCAAAGATTGATAACCATAGAGAGATAAGAGTGGGATATCCTGAAGTTATATATTGTGCTGGAAAGACAATAGAGCAGGTAAAAAGTATTATTGAATTTATGCTTACTAAGGAAAATAATATTTTAGCCACCAGAGTAACTGAAGATATGTATAAGGCTGTAAGGGAAATATGCAAAGAGGTCAGCTACAATAAGCTTGCTAGAACGATGACTATTAAGAAAAGAGAAGAAAAGCTTACGGACAGCTATATTGTCATAGTTTCTGCAGGAACTTCTGATTTACCGGTGGTAGAAGAAGCTGCAGAAACTGCCATGATATTTGGAAACAGGGTAGAAAAAATTGTTGATGTAGGTGTGGCAGGTATTCACAGGCTGTTTTCAAAGCTAGATATTATAAGAGGGGCAAAGGTTGTAATTGTTGTGGCAGGCATGGAAGGGGCTCTTGCCAGTGTAGTGGGGGGCCTTGTAGATAAACCTGTTATAGCAGTTCCCACCAGTATTGGATATGGAGCAAACTTCAAGGGACTTTCAGCACTTTTATCAATGCTGAACAGCTGTGCCAGCGGAGTTACGGTAGTAAACATAGACAATGGTTTTGGTGCAGCCTACAATGCCAGTATTATAAATAAGTTATAAATTTTATATATTCAGTGTATAATTGGGTATTGTAAATTATGCTGGTTGCAGCGTTAAATATTCTTCCAGTGAATTAATACAGGAAATAAATAGGAAAGGAGAAGTTGGTCAAAACTGGCAACATTATAAGACTTGCAACTTATAGTAAAGTTATTAAATTCAGTAATTTTAGCAAGTGTTATAAAGTTTTGGCAACGAAAATTAGTTTGATTAAAAATGTTAAATGGATTTATTACGCAGTAGCAGTGGCAGTACTGCATATAATTGGTATAGCAATACTAGCCGTTTATGCCCGTGAGTATCCAGAGATGCTTGGTTTTGGATTCCTAGTATATACCTTGGGACTTAGGCACGCTTTTGATGCAGATCATATAGCTGCCATTGATAATACTGTACGTAAATTAGCTCAGCAAAAAGAGGAATCTAATGGTGTTGGATTTTTCTTTTCTCTAGGGCACTCTACTGTTGTATTTGTTATGGTGCTGATAACCACTTTTTCCATGAAATGGGCTCGGGGAAATATTCCACAGATAAAAGAGATTGGAAGTGTAATTGGTACTTCTGTATCCGGTGGATTCCTTCTACTCATAGGAATATTGAATTTATATATATGGTTTGACATCTATAAAATTTTTGTAACCACTAGAAAAGGCAAATACAATGAAGAAGAACTAGATAAGCTTCTTTTAAATAGGGGGTTAATATCACGTTTTGGAGGACCTCTTTATAAAATTATAAATAAGAGCTGGCATATTTATCCTCTTGGATTTCTCTTTGGATTAGGATTTGATACTGCCTCAGAAGTAGCCCTTTTGGCCATTTCTGTAAATGCTGCCAGTCAAGCAGTACCAGGAACACTTTTAATTGCACTGCCAATACTTTTTGCTGCAGGAATGAGTCTTATGGATACAGCAGATGGTATATTTATGACTAATGCCTATAGCTGGGCCTTTTCAACGCCTCTACGTAAAATATATTATAATCTGTCCGTTACAGGTATATCTGTAGTGGCAGCACTGTGTATAGGTTTTATTGAGCTGACTCAGATACTTGCACCTAAGCTTGGATTGACTAGTGGTATCTGGAAGTGGATAACTGATTTGGATTTTGGAAGTGTTGGTTATTTGCTGGTGGCACTGTTTGTACTTTCTTGGGGATTATCTTATTTTATATGGAAGAAACTGGACCTGGAATCTACTACAGGGCCAACGGTGTAAATTAAAAGGAACAGTCTCGCAATACATGTATCCATTGCGAGACTGTTTTTTCGTTGCCCTATTAAAATAATAGGTTTCCAAATTAGATGTTTATAAAGTATATAAAAATTTATACGATAATAATATCAAATGGAATTTATTATCAGCGAATTTTAGCTTTTTAGTATTGCAGGTGTACATATAAAATAGATTTTATAAGATTGAGTTGATAATGAAATTCAATTAATAAGATTAAATACATAAGGAGGAAATTTAAATGACATTTTTTAAGGATATGAATACGGGGAGAAGAATGTTTCTGACATTTTTATGCATAATAGTAGTAATTACTGGGGTTGGATCTTACAGCGTATATTCTTTGGGAAAAGTAAATTCAAATTCAGAAAAAATGTACAGTAATAATCTTCAAGGTGTACATGCACTTATGGATATGAAACAACAGACCATGAAGGCTCAAAGCAATATGCTTCAATTAGTTTATTTAAAAGATGAAAATAAGAAAGAAGATTTATTTAAAGATATTGAAAATAGTACAGAAGCAAACAATAAGGATATAAAAATATATAGTTCCATGTCTATGGATAGTGATGAAAAAAAATATTTTGACAATTTTATAAAGAGTGTTCAGGATTATAGAATAGCAAGGGATAAACTTACAAATGCGGTTAAAAATAATAATTATGAAGAAGCCGATGGATATTATAAGGATATGGATCAGTTGTGGCAGCCTATAGTTGACAATATAGATAATCTTATTAATATAAATACAAACAAGGCAAAAAGTGCCAACGAAGAAAATAAACAAGTATTTAGTTCTGCAAGAAATGCAATGACTATATTTATTATTGTAGATATACTTATAGCCGGAATTTTAGGAACACTTATTACAAGATATTTCTCTATATGTATAAATAAATTAAGAGGATATGCCAAAAGAATTGCTGGGTATGACTTTTCAACTCCGATAATTATATCCGGTAAGAATGAATTTGCAGAACTATCTCAGGATTTAAATATAGCACAGAAAAATGTAAAAAATCTTGTAAATACCATAATAGAAGATTCCCAGACTATGAGTGCCTCCAGTGAGCAGCTTACTGCCATGGTACAGGAATTAAATGCAAGTTTTGAAAATATAAATGACTCCTCAATAGAAATAAACAATGGAGTTCAGGAGAGCAGTGCTGCATCGGAAGAAATTATGTCTTCTATAGAAGAAGTAGATGCAAGTATAAATCAGTTATCTGAAAAAGTTATGGAGGGTAGTAATAATGCCAATGAGGCTAAGAATAGAGCTACTGAAATGAAAATCCGGTGCGAAGAATCATCAAAATCCATAACTGATCTTCATAGAGAGAAAAATGAAAAAATATTAAAGGCCATTGAAGAGGGGAAAGTAGTGGAAGATATAGGCAAAATGTCAGATAGTATAGCTTCCATAGCAGAACAGATAAATCTTTTAGCTCTTAATGCAGCTATTGAAGCCGCTAGAGCAGGAGAACATGGAAGGGGTTTTGCAGTGGTAGCAGAAGAGGTAAGAAAACTGGCAGAGGAGTCTTCAAATTCCGTAAATAGTATAAAGGACACTATTGTAGGTGTTCAGAAGGCTTTTAAAAATCTTTCTGACAACAGCAGTGAGGTATTGAGATTTATAAATGAAGATATAGATAATCAATTTAAGGAATTTACAAAGATGGTGGAATCCTATTATAAGGATTCAAATTTTGTAAGTGGAATAACAGAGGAAGCAGCATCTATGACGGAGGAGATAACAGCTACAGTGACACAAGTAAGTATAGCAGTACAGAATATGGTTTTAAGTATGGAAACTTCTTCTGAAAATGTAGAAAAAATAGAACGCAAAATGGTTGAAGTTACTAGTGGAGTAGAGCAGGTAGCAGTTACTTCAGAAAATCAGTCACAGATGGCACAGAATCTAAATGAAGTAATCCATAAATTTAAAATTTAAGCAGAGAAAAAAATAAGAAAGTGGCTGTTACACTAAAAAAATTAGTGCGACAGCCACTTTCCTTTGGAGTATAATTAAACTAATATGTTTTATTGGAAGGATGATTTGTATGACGGAAATGGCTAATAAAAGTTCTGGTAAATCAAATTACTATCTCATTGTAATAGTACTTGCCCTTACAACGCTGATGGCAGCAATAGATACTAATATAGAGAATTATGGTCTTAGTAGAATTGTAGTTTTATTTATAGTTTTAACTATACTGTTTATCACTGTATTTTTAACACTGGAACACAGAATAAATTCTCCGCTTATAAGGCTGAATATGTTTAAGGATGCTGTATTCAGCGGAAGTCTTGCTATCAGTGCGCCAATGTTAGTTTTGTCAATAACTTATTTGTAATTTGCATATGTTATACACGTATAATTGTAGTTTTTTATCTATAGTTTGTGATAAAATATAAATTATGCAAAAGAGATGTATTCTAGATTATATATTTCTAAAGGAAAAAATGGCAAGGAGAAAAAAATGAGAAAGTTTAAACATAATTATTATACTATAGTGGCTCTGATCGGAATAATACTTTCAGTTCTTTGGATCGTATTTATAAAGACGGAACCCTTTTCAGATTTTAAATATTATAATGAATTGGCAAAGCAAATAGCCGCAGGAGGTCAGTGGGGAGATACCTATACCTCAGTAGGATATTCAATAATTTTAGGATTTATATACAAAATATTTGGAAGCAGTATTATTACCGCCAAGATTTTTAATGTAATTTTAACTGCATTAAGTTATCTTATATTTTATAAATTAATAATAAAATTGCCTTTAAAGGATAAAGTACGTAAGATTGTATACTTGTTGTTTGTATTATTCCCAAGCAATATTTTTTATAATAGTATACTCTGTACAGAAATATTATTTACAACACTTTTTCTTTTAATTACATTGATATATTATAGCAATATTAACTATAAATATGTACTTATAGGTGCTTTGGTAGCAGTAAATTCTATGATAAAACCCTTTTTTATGGTATTTTTTCTAGCCATATTTCTAGTAGAACTCTTATCAAAGGTAAAATTTTCAAAGGTAGTAAAACACACTGCTGTAATATTTATCGTAAGCTTTATAGCTATTTCACCTTGGATATATAGAAATACAAAACTAATGGGACAATTCACCTTTATATCCAATAATGGCGGTATAGTTTTATACATAAACAATAATTCACAGAATGATTATGGGAGATGGATGGCTGCTGCTGATGTGGAAAATTCTGTTGTAAATACTGATGAATATAAAAAGGCAAATGCTACAGAAAAAAATAAAATGCTCAGCAATGCAGCTAAAAAATGGATAAAGAATAATCCAGGTAAGTTTATAGAACTAGGCTTTAAGAGATTATTCAACACATATTTTGTAGGAGATGATGTAATATATGCTCTTAACGGGGCCGGTCTTAGTAAAGGGTTAGAGTATGTTTTTATAAGTTATGCTAATATTGCAAGAAATATACTATTTATTCCTGCTATAATTTTAATAATCATAAGCAGTGTAAAAATAATTTTAAATCTCATTAGAAAAAATCCTATAGAATCCTTTACTCTTTATGGAATCATATGTTTTTATATGTTTGCATCAGTATATTTCATTACAGAGGGACAGGGAAGATATTCTTTTCCGGTTATATTTATAGCACTGTATTTCTTAACAGGATTGTTGGCGAAAATATGGTTTAAAGTTAGAAATTTAAATTTTATTAGTAAGTAGAAATTTATATAGGTATTTATCTGAAGATTAATGTAAGTTCTTTCGTACAGGATTTTATCCGATGACTACCAGATGTAATAATCCCATCGCACTCTGTACAGCCCTCACACAAAATCAAAGATTCTTGTTCTCTGCTTGCACACAGCGAAAGCGATTCACAGAAAATCAAAGATTTTTGTTCTCTGCTTTTCTACAAAGTGGGAGATAACGGCTGGTACGTCCCTGGATAACGATTTCCAGGTTTCAGCGGTGGTAAAAAACTCCACCTGAAACAAAGAACTCTATTTATAACAGATATAAAAAATTATAGGAGGTAGTATATGGAATTATTTAGAAGGATAAAAGTTGGAACCAAGATAATTGCAGCTTTTGCTGTTTCAGTATTATTAATTGCTCTTATAGGGATTATAGGGATGAGTTCTTTAGCTGTGTCAAGCAGAAATTCCCAGGATATGTATAGTAATACTCTTAGAAGTGTATATATACTTACAGATATGCAGCAAAATTTAACCCAAGTAAAATCAGATGTGCTTGAATTGATTGGTACAAGCAGTGGTAGTGAAAAAACTGCATTATTACAGAATATTAATGACCTTACTGAGATAAATGATGGATACATAAAAGAGTATTCTGGAATGCGTTTAATTGATAAGGAAAAGAATGAGTTTAATCAGTTTAATTCTGAGCTTCAAGACTTTAGAGTGGAAAAGGAAAAGTTATTAAGGCTTGTAAACTATGGAGATATGCAAGGTGCAGCAAACCAGTACAGGGAAATGGAAAGCAAATGGACACCTATGTTTAATTCCATTGATAAATTAGTGAATTTGGCTAATAATCATGCAAAAAACACCAATTCAGATAATTATAATATTTATAAAGGCGCCAGCAATACCATGCTTATACTTATTGTAGTTGGAATTGTTCTTGCTGTAGTTTTAGGCTTTGTAATTACAAGGACAATAATTGTATCACTGGGAAGAATAGGGGGATTTGCAGAGGAGTTAGCCCAGTATGATTTTTCAACATCAATAAATATAAAAGGTAAAGATGAATTTGCAAAAACTGCTGCTTCACTTAACAGGGCTCAAAGCAATGTAAGAGAGCTTATTAAGAGTATAATGGGTAATTCTCAGGATATGAATGCTTCCAGTGAAGAACTTTCTGCTATGGTTCAGGAACTGAATGCAAATTTTGAAAATATAAATTCATCTACAAAGGAAATAACCAGTGCTGTCCAAGAAACCAGTGCCTCTTCTGAAGAAATTAGTGCTTCCATTGAAGAAGTAGATGCCAGTATCAATCAGCTGTCAGAAAAAGCTATGGAGGGCAATAATATTACATCAAAGGCCAAGGAAAAGGCAATTGAAGTTCAGGATAAAGGTAGAGAATCTGGAGAAACCATACAAGGTATATATAATGAAAAGAGAAATAATATAGTAAAAGCTATTGAAGATGGAAAAGTAGTAGAAAATATAGGAGTAATGTCAGATACTATAGCAGGTATAGCAGACCAGATAAATCTTCTTGCCCTTAATGCAGCCATTGAAGCTGCAAGAGCAGGAGAACACGGAAGGGGCTTTGCAGTAGTTGCAGAGGAAGTGAGAAAATTGGCTGAACAATCCTCAGAGGCAGTTTCAGGTATAAAGGATACTATTTTAAAGGTACAGGAAGCCTTCAAAAATATTTCGGATAATAGTAATGATGTATTGAATTTTATCAATGAAGATATAAGTGGATATTTTAAAACTTTTGGAGATATGGGAAACCAGTATTATAATGATTCTAATTTCATAAGTGCTATGACTGACGAAATAGCTTCAATGACAGAAGAAATTACAGCAACTGTAGGACAAGTAACAGAAGCAGTGCAGAATACCGCAGTTATTGCAGAAAAATCTTCTAGTAATATAGAATCTATAGAACAGAGCATGAATGAAGCAGTGCAAGGTGTAAAGCAGGTAGCCACAACTTCCCAGAGTCAGGCGCAGCTTGCAGAAAAATTAAATGAAGTAGTACATAAATTTAAAATATAAACAGATTTCTTTGTTTCAGGTAGAGTTTTTTGTTTACTACCGTTGAAACTTGTAGGCAGAGTTCTAAGTATGGATATTTTCTATACTTAGAACTCTTTATTTTTTTGGGTAACTCCTTATTCAGTAAAACTGCAGAGCTTATATACAAATTTATAGAGAAGTAGAGAGCTAGAATTTAATATTTAAATTGTTTATCTATAAAATACCATAAAGTTTACAAATGAACAAACGATAAATTAAAATAAATACCTATTAAACATATTTGTATTTAAGAAATAATTTAAAAGGAGAAAAGATATGGTATGTCAGATACTATAGGATCTATAGCAGATCAGATAAATTTATTAGCTCTTAATGCAGCCATTGAGGCAGCAAGGGCAGGAGAACATGGAAGAGGCTTTGCAGTAGTGGCAGATGAAGTAAGAAAGCTGGCAGAGCAATCTTCAGAGGCAGTAACAGGGATAAAGGATACTATTTTACAGGTGCAGGAAGCCTTTAAAAATATCTCTCATAACAGTAGTGATATATTAAAATTTATAAATGACGATATACATTTACAATTTGAAACTTTTAGTACTATGGGAAATCAATACTATGATGACTCAAATTTTGTAAGTTCTATGTCAGAAAAGATAGCAGCTATGACAGATGAAATTACAGCTACTGTAGGTCAGGTAGGTGATGCAGTTATAGATATGACGGGAATTGCACAAAAGACCTCAGATGAAGTAAATGCAATACAATTGAGTATAGATGAAGCAACTCATGGAGTGGACCGGGTAGCAGAAACATCACAAAATCAGGCACAGCTTGTAGAAAAATTAAATGATATAATTCAGAAATTCACTATATAGATAAAAACACTGGAAAATTATAATGTATTTTTAAAATTTCCAGTGTTTTTTATTACTGAATCTAAATTAAAAAATTGTAATGAAATTCATTAAAAAATTTATCAGACAAATACAAATATTAATATTTGAAATAAAATTAAAGTTTATTGTAAATAGGATTATAATTTATTATAATACATATAATTATAAGTACGACAACTAAAATTTCTTACTAGTGGGAAAAGATGAAAGGAAAGCAAAGTATAAAGTTCAAAGAACAAATATCAGATTTAGAAAAGTGATAGGAGTAAAGTTACCTATTAAGTTAAGAGTTAAGAGTTGAAAGTTGAGAGTGATGGATATTTTTCTTCCGTTACACTACAGAAAAATT